>Ga0255766_10001810_pt1 | contig 19336 bp, 17 predicted proteins | sample 071ome_23_FD_179966 | JGI IMG/M metagenome (GOLD analysis project Ga0255766, IMG submission 179966) | Coastal salt marsh microbial communities from the Groves Creek Marsh, Skidaway Island, Georgia - 071403BT metaG (version 2) | ecosystem: Environmental > Aquatic > Marine > Intertidal zone >... | reverse complement strand
GAGATACTTTTCGTGTCTGGATCCATCAAAAACTGAACTGCTTGGAGGACGACTACCGCTGCGCAAACAACGAGCGGGAAATGCTCCGCAGAATCACGAAGGGCAAACAAGAAGTTTTGGATGCTTATCACTCGGCTTTGATGCGCTTGGAAAGAAAGCTCTATCCAGACGAGATCACAACCGCGCCAGTGTGGAGCTATGCCGGGCAAGCCTGCAAAGCTGTAGGTGTTTCACCGCATGGCGAAGAAAGAACTGGGATGGTCTTTGTTCCAGGTGGTACCTTCAAAATGGGTAGTCCAGATGGAGATACTTCAGAACAACCATCACGTGAAGTCACATTGACCGGTTATTGGCTGGATCGTTGTGAAGTGAGCAATGCGGATTATCTTAACTTTGTCATGCAGGATCCTTTCTTGCGTCGAAGCTCTCTACCACCCAAACTTCATGATGGAAGCTATCTGAGAACCTGGAAAGACGATCTGATCGTGGAGTATAATGTGGGCAGTCATCCAGTGACCTATGTGTCTTGGTATGCAGCACGTTATTATTGCGGTGCATTGGGCAAGCGATTACCATCGGAGGCTGAATGGGAGAGAGCAGCTAGAGATGATAAGCAGAATCAACCCTACGGTTATGGGAATGATCCTGTTTTCCTTTCCGACTATGCTTGGTATCGTCAAAACTCGGCAACCATGCAGCGTGTGGTTGCTGATCGAAAACCAAACGATTTAGGGGTGTTCGACATGCACGGAAACGTTTGGGAGTGGGTGTACGATAAATTTGGCCCTTACAATCCAGAAGAACTGGTTGACCCAACCGGGCCATTAGAAGGAGAATACCGCGTGATGAGAGGTGGATCTCGTCTCAGTCCACCTGAATACCTTCGGTCAGGGATGCGACGTGACGCCTCACCTCAGAGTACATGGATGGACGTCGGGTTCCGTTGCGCTGCTAGCGCTGAAATTACAACTGCTGCGACTGATCGAGAAAAGTGATTTCCTAATTTCCTCGGTATACTGGCACTTTTCAGATTTAAATTTTATCTTGATCAACCTGTTGAATCATACACCCCCCAATCCGCCATTCTCCTGAATTCTGCTGTTCCATCTGATAGAATGCTTGAAAAGTGAAGCCATTCAAATCAGTCAACTGAACCAATTGAACTTTCACCCCAAAATGATCTCGTAGATCCCGATATTCTACTTGAGTTGGTTGTCTCAGGACATTATATCCATTCATGACCATCTGCATAAAAATCGAAGAATTTGGAAATTGCCGTTGAATGCCTGGGGTTGCAAAAGAATAGGCCTTCTCTGCATCTCCACTCTGGAATGCTTCCAATTGGGCATCAATTACAGCAATAATTTTTTCTTTGACCTGGCTCTCCTCCGTCGGCTTGTCTTCCGCCCAAGTTAATCCAGAAATCAAAAAAAATGCGAGCAGACCTAGCATAAGATGCTTGAACATCATCCCTCCAATCAGACAAGTTTATTAAATTAGAAGAAATGTGGTATGGAATGAGACCACACCCAGTAATTCTTCAATTTTTCTTACGAATTCGATTGTACTTTCAATCAAACACGAACTTCTCCATGTTTTGGACCAAAGACCATGAATGATTCAGCAAAACGTGTAGCAATCGTTGGCTCAGGGCCTGCGGCATTTTATTCAGCAATGGAACTTCTCCGCCATGATGATCCCATGGTGTCGGTTGATATGCTGGAGAGACTACCCACCCCATATGGACTAGTACGTGGTGGTGTTGCTCCAGATCATGAGAAAATCAAGTCTGTGACAAAAATTTTTGAACGTGCAGCCGGACACCCAAGATTCCGCTTTTTTGGAAATGTAGAATTTGGCAAAGACATCCAACGGCTCGATTTGCTTCAACGCTATCACGCTGTGATTTATGCTTTTGGTAGCCGAACAGATCGACATTTGAACATCATTGGGGAGACTCTCCAAGGAAGTCACGCAGCTACAGAGTTTGTTGGGTGGTATAACGGACATCCCGACTACCGTCATCACCAATTTGATCTTACTTCGAAAAGAGTGGCGATCATCGGAATGGGGAATGTCGCGATCGACTGCGCAAGAATTCTTTGCCAGGATCCTGAAAATCTTGCAAAGACTGATATTGCTCAGCATGCTCTTGAAGCTTTAAGGCAAAGCGAGGTTGAAGAAGTCTTTCTGATTGGTCGTCGTGGACCAGTCCAAGCGGCATTTACCCCTGCTGAGGTGCGTGAATTACTTCACTTGCCAAAAGTCGATGCTGTGATGAGAGCCTCTGATCTGGAACTGGATGAACACAGCAAGGAAGAACTATCCAAGGCGTCTCGAAATACTAAACTTAACATGGAGATCCTTCAGCAAATTCATGATCAAGGAGATAGAGGGAACCCCCGCAAGCTACACCTTTGCTTTCTCATCTCTCCAACAAAAATCGAAGGCTCTGAGAGGGTGAAAGGGCTGGAATTGGTACACAATGAAATTGTCAAAGAGGGCGGAGTTCTGAGGGCAAAAGCCACTGATGAAGTGATGCACCTAAACGTAGATATGGTCTTTCGCTCGATTGGTTACATGGGGGAAGCGATCCCTGGATTGCCCTTTGATGATCGGAGAGGAACTCTACCAAATGACCAAGGCCAACTTCTGGATGGTGTGGGTGGCAAGTTACTGAATCAAGAATATACAGCTGGATGGATTAAGCGTGGTCCAAGTGGTGTCATTGGAACCAATAAACAAGATGCAACAGAGACCGTCAGCCGCCTCAAGAAAAATTGGCAGACAAGCCCTACACCGCAACCAAAATTAGTTCAGCATGATTTGCAGGATCTTCTTGAGGAGAAGCAAATCCAATTCGTTAGTTTTGAAGGTTGGAAAAAACTGGACAAAATTGAGATTGAACAAGGGCAGCAGAATGGAAAATCTCGTCACAAAATTTGTGAAGTCCCAGAAATGTTGGATCTCATCCGAAGCACTTAGTCAGCCCTTGCTTTTTCAAAAAGAAGAATTAACCTAATTCGTTTAATTCTTCCTCGGTACTCCTTCGCATAATGGCAGAGTAGCTCAGCTGGTTAGAGCGTGCGATTCATAATCGCAAGGTCGGGAGTTCAAGTCTCCCCTCTGCTACCAAATCACCACTTTACTTGCAATTCACTCTTATTACTTTGATCGACCTCTAGCTCACGATTTTACTGGCCTAGAAGGTGATTCCAGCCGCCTTTCGCTTCCTTTGCTTAACCTCAATTTACTCCCCCTACACTGGCTGGTGGACACGTATATGGACACGTAAATTTTGTCTATAATTCAGCCTGTTTTCTGGTCTTGAGGTGGTGCTGAAGGAAAAATTCTCAGTTCTAACAGATCTCTTTCATCGACAAGTTGATAGCGGCGTAGCATGGAATCGGTCTTATGCCCGACCTGCTTCATGACGACATGTGATGCGTTTCCACTGCGCATGGCTCTAGTCACAAAGTCGTGGCGAAGGTCATGAAAACAAGCATTCTCGATACCTGCTTCCTTGAGAGTGTTTTGCCAGACTTGATTGAGGTATCCAGTCCAGTAAGGTATCGGGCGGCCCTTTGCGGATAAGAAGACTTTTTTAGTGTGAATTGCGCGTGGTATCTCCTTCAGCATAACTATGACATCCGGCAGTAAGCGAACGGATCGGGCCTCATCGGTTTTGGTTTTTGAAGCACGAAGTCTCACGAACCCATCCTGAAGGTCTACATCAGCCCACTCCAACTGAATAATTTCGTTCTGGCGCATCCCAGTACCTCGAGCCATGATGACAATCCTCTTGAGCCAGAGTGGGCATGCTTCTACTAGGCTTATGTATTCCTCTTCTGAAAAAATCCTTTTACGCACATTATTTGGCGTAGCGGCGGGTCATCGGTGAGCCTGGGGCATGTCCTAACTGGTAAGATACTTCCGCTAAGGTAGCCCCATTTGACAACATCATTGAAACAATCATGTCTCCGAGGCAGTAATTTGGCCTGAACTCTATTGGGATACCAGCTAGATCCCTCAGTTGGCTGAATCGCTTCTTCAAACTATCCAATCTTCGCAAACCACCATCGCTTGCCGGAAAAACATAAGAACTCTCTTGCAATTCTCCTGAACTACTATTCAGCAGTTCCCTCTGACGCAACAGAACCTCATGAACCTTTTCGTTCATCGGTTGAAGCAATGTTTGGCCACTCTTGGTGTCCCGCTTGGTATAGTTTCTCCGATCAAAATCAACATCTTTCCAAAGCAACTTAAGGGCTTCTGAAGGCCTTGAGCCTTTCCAGCCAATGAATTGAAGCAGATGCGAAAGTTGGCGATCCTGGATAGGACTTCGAGACTTCTTAGAGCTCTTGCAAGTCTTCTTGGTGATAACCTTACCTGCAGGTCGATTTATTTCTCTACACCGACTACTGCAACCACATCGCCCATTGTGATCAATCCGGGAAAATGCCGACCGATCAAAATTCCATCAAGTTGAGCACGATATTCCAAGGGCCTCACACCAGTTCTTGATGTTTCATGGACTGAGGCTACGTGATCACCAGTTTTGACAAATTCTCCCAAATTCACACGCATTTCCAAAAGACCTTTTGATTCGCTAGTGATAAAGCATTGCTCATCAGGCATCTCCAACTCCTTAGAGGTATCGAGTTGAAAGCTACCAGACAGAATGCCAGAATATTTGAGCACGTTTCGAATGCCACGCTTAGCAATCTGAATAGATGCAGCAGAAGCACTGCCCCCTCCTCCAAGTTCTGTAGAGATAAAGGTTTTGCCCATCTCCTCTGCGGCAGAGTCGTACATACCAACCATATCCAATTCCAGTAACTGTAAACTGTAAGGGGCATTGAAAGCATCACGGACTTCAACACACCTCTGCTCCTGCGATTTATCCTGCAGCACATGGGAAGCACAGAATGGGACAAAATCCAGAGTTTTCCCGCCAGAATGAATATCCAATACGATATCTGCCATCGGCAGGAGTACCTGCTGAAAGTAGTCCGCAATTTTCTCTGTAATAGTCCCACAGGGATTCCCCGGGAAAGATCTATTCATATTTCCCTGATCGATGGGAGAAGTCCTACGAGCTACTTGGAAGGCAGGATAATTCATGGCAGGAATCAAGATAACACGGCCACTAATTTCTGTGTATTGAAGGGTATTTGCCAAGTCGAACAAGGCCACTGGGCCCTCGTACTCATCTCCATGGTTACCACCTGTCAACAGAGCTGTAGGGCCGCTTCCATTCCTTATAACTGTGATCGGAATCATCAAGGAGCCCCAAGCTGAGTCATCACGAGACCAGGGCAGCTTCAGAAAACCATGGGATACGCCGTCTGTTTCAAAACTGATAGTGGACTGAATTGGGTTCTCTGGCATAGTTCAATCCTTGATCAACAGTTGACGGGGTACGGAAGCAAGGCATTCCACTCCAGTATCGTTGATCAAGATGCTTTCTGTGGTTTCCATGCCCCAATCATCCATCCACAAACCTGTCATGAAGTGAAAGGTCATCCCTGGCTCAAGTGGCGTTTTGTCCCCTGGACGAAGACTCATCGTTCGCTCACCCCAATCTGGGGGATAGCTTACCCCAATTGGATATCCTGTTCGGTTGTCCTTGATGATTCCATATTTTTTCAACACGCCAAAAAACGCATTGGCAATATCCTCACATCGATTACCTGGACGAGCCTGCTCTAGTCCAGCTTCCATCCCTTCCTGCACCGCTTTATCTGCATCCAAAAAGGCTTGTGGAGGTTTGCCAAAATAGACAGTTCTGGAAAGAGGCGCATGATAGCGTTTGAAGCAACCAGCGATTTCGAAGAAGGTTCCCTCCCCAGATTTAAGAGGTTTGTCATCCCACGTTAGGTGTGGCGCCGCAGCATCAGAACCAGAAGGTAAAAGTGGCACAATGGCAGGGTAATCCCCACCAAACCCAGCTGTTCCTCGAGTTCCTGCTGAGATGATTTCTGCAACAAGATCACACTTACGAACACCAGGTTCAGCTTTTTCTCGAATGCATTGATGCATTATTTCAACGATTCTGGCAGCCCGGCGCATATACTCCAGTTCCTTTAAAGACTTTACTGATCGACACCAGTTTACCAAGCCAGTTGCATCTACAAATTTTGTTTCTGATAGATTGCTCTTCAAGGAAACGTAAGCTGCTGCTGAGAAGTAGTAGTTGTCCATCTCCAGACCAATGCCTAGTTTGTCCCATCCAAGTTCCTTCAATCGGGTGCTAAGCAGGTCCATTGGGTGCCGCTCTGGTGACTGAACGTAATGATCAGGATAAAACCAAAGATTTTCTTCCTGAAGATATGTTGTACGCAGTGCACCGGCAGCATCCTGCTTACGACCATACCAGATTGGCTCTTGATACTGAGAAATCAAAACACATTGGTGGACATAAAAAGACCAACCATCGTATCCAGTCAACCAGTTCATGTTGGAGGGATCACTGATCACCAACAACTCCAAGCCTTGCCGCTCCATGGATTGACGGACTTTTTCCAAACGTAACTGATATTCTTCGAGATTAAAGGGCAAATTCTGGTTCATGAAGCCTTGAAAATTTAAGATCATTCACTAGGAACTCGATTAATTCGAGAAAGTCGTTCCTGCATTTGCCTGATTTGCCCGCTGGATTGCCAGTGTGGCGATGGCAGTATCCTGAACACCTGTTCCTGTCAGGTCACAAACTGTAATCTGCGAACTTGATGTTCTCCCATTATGTTTCCCAGCGATGAGCGCACCCAGTTCTGGAAACTCATCAGTAGCTGAAAAGACTCCTGTCTCAATTGCAGGCCTGAGTTCTCCTTGGCGTTGGCACTGTGACAGCCGATCACAAACGTATAGATCCGCAGTCTTCAAAACATCAGGTGCCAACTCTTGCTTATACGGTGCATCTGATCCCATTGCAGTGAGATGCTGGCCTGGTTGGAGATTACTGGCTTGGATTAGTGGTTCTGCTGAGGGTGTCGTGGTGACCACAATCTCGCTGTGCCTCATCAACTCGTTGATATCTGAAGTAGCCCTGACTGGAATTCTTAGGCGTTCTGAACACTCCTGCTCAAATCTTTTAGAACTTTCTGGATTACGGCCCCAAACCCAGGCTTCTCTGATGTTCCTGATAAGAGTTAGGGCTTTCAATTGAAGTCTTGCCTGCACGCCAGTCCCCACAATGCCTGCTACTGAGGCTTCTTCACGAGAAAGCCATTTTGCTGCAACTGCTCCTGCTGCCGCAGTCCGAATGTCTGTTAGAAAGCCGTTATCAAGCAGCACTGCCTCAACCAATCCGGTCTCAGCTGCAAAAGCCACCATCAGTCCGTTAAGACTGGGTAGTCCCTTCTGAGGATTGTTGAAGAACCCTGGACTCATCTTAATAGCAAAGGAGGGAATGCCCGGGACATAAGCGGTTTTAACATCAACCTCACCGTGGTGTTCTGGAATTTCAAAACTAAGTATTGGAGGCATGACGACAGGTTTTGTTTCAAGAAGCCGAAAAGCCTCTTCAATACACTCAATAGTAGCTGTATCCAATTTGAGGAGACCGCGAAGTTCTTGTTCATTTAGAATTGTAATTCTAGTCATAAGATCTCTTAGGAAGTTGATGTGGTAACATCCACGTTGATACCATCGATTACTTGTTTGTGGAGAGACATATCGATGTTACCACCACTCAGAAGAAGCACCGTGGGTCCTGAAAGGTTTACTCTCTCTGAAATGACTGCTGCGATTCCTACACTTCCAGAGCCCTCAATTACCTGACGCTCCTCCCAGTAAGCAAATCGAATTGCCTCTGCGATATCTGTCTCTGTAACTTTGACAAGCTCGTCCACACAATCCCGGACAATCTGGAAAGTGTATTGATTATCTAGCCCAATGCCTCCACCCAAAGAATCAGCAAGGGTGGGCAGTTCCTCAACTAAGATGGGCTTTCTGGCTTTTTGAGATTCAATCATCGCCGCTCCTCTCTCCATTGAGACCCCAATTACCCGGACATTGGATCGAAGAGTCTTTAGAGCCATTGAAATTCCAGAGATCAACCCTCCTCCAGACACAGGCACAATGACCGTTTCCAAATCAGGGACCTGCTCCAAGATCTCAAGGGCCAGGGTGCCCTGGCCGGCAATGATATGAGGATGGTCAAATGGAGGTAGCATTGTCATTCCAGCTGCAGCCAACTTCTCTGCCTCCACCTGGGCTTCATCCTGCGAATTTCCAACAATTCTAATTTCAGCACCTTGGGCTTTGATCCCATTGATCTTGTTTTGGGGTACTAACCGAGACATACAGATCACGCATCGAACGTCAGCTTGGCGAGCTGCAAAGGCCAACCCTCGTCCGTGATTCCCCGTCGACACTCCAACAACCCCTGCTTTTTTCTGGGCTACAGAGAGATTCAGGATAGCGTTGGTCGCACCACGCAACTTAAAACTACCTGTGGTTTGTAGGTGTTCAAGTTTAAGATAGACAGGGATTTCCGTCTTTTCTGAAAGTTTTGTTGAGCTCCAAAGGGGTGTCTGCTGAATGAATGAGTGGATACGTTCCCGAGCCGCTTCTACGTCACGCAGTCCAATCATACTTGCCTCCCACTGCTAGGGAGGGGCAGAGAGAATAACTGGCCATACGGAAATTCCTGCTGAATGTCACAGTGCCTCAGACAGGACCAAATGATTGCCTGATTACTGGTAACTACAGGGCGTTGTCCAAAGGCCTCCAAAGGTGTTACGCAAGTCAGGGCCTGCAGGCCAGTACAGGAAACAAATAACGCCTCCGCCTTTGGGTGCCACGCAATCTCAGCAGCTTCGAGAATGCTGTTTTGAGAGACCCGAGCGATTTCTCGGTCATCATCGAGACCCAAAAAAACAGCATTCAACACCTCAAGACCTGAATCTGTGAAAGCTGCTGACAATTCTTGAGTCACTGCCCTCGTGTAGGGTGTCAATAGAGAAACGCGACTTACCCCCAGTGCTTCGAATGCCTGTAACGCAGCCGAGACCGGCGTAACAGCTAATACACCTGATTTTACTTCCCGAAAAGCACTCAATACGCCTTCATAACCAAGCACCACAGACGCTGCGGTACAGCCAAAAGCAAGGACATCAAGAGGCTCATCAGGCAGAATTAGTGAGGCTGCTGCACTCAACCTCGGTCCGGTCTTCTTTAAATTTTGAACCGTTGTTGGATTTTCGTAAGCGATGCGGGTTACATAAACACCAACAAGGTCAGGATCACAAAGTCTTGCGAAATCTCTTTCAGATGTGTGGTCCGTCGCCAATGCAACTAGACCGATTCGTCTTGGTACAGGTCGATCCATCAAGTGAAAGTTCGCGAAAGTTCGCATGGAGTTCATCTTTTTTGCCTGTCTACAAAGTTTGGGAATACTTCTTTTCAAGACGTCTCAAGCCCAGCACAGCGGGTATAGAAATGATCAGAAAGAACACACCAACCATCGTCATCGGTTCAAAGTATCGGTAGGTGTAGTTTGCAATTCCCCTAGCCTGATTCATCAACTCTAGAACGGTTACTGCTGAGAGTAGGGGGGTTTCTTTGAACATAGCGACAAAGTAGTTGGCCAAGGCTGGAATCATTGGTGGCAGTGCCTGCGGCAAAATAACTTCAACCCAAGTCTGTTTCACATTAAAGTTGCACGCTTTTGCTGCCTCCCATTGCCCGCTTGGAACATTCTCAATCCCAGCACGATAGACCTCCGCTGTGTAAGCACTGTAATGTAATCCTAGGCCAATTACGCCTGTAGCCATAGGAGATAGAACGATGCCAACATCTGGAAGTACATAGAAGAGAAAGTAAAGTTGCACCAAGAGAGGAGTCCCACGAATAAACTCCAAGAACCAGTAGACAATCGAGCGAATAATTCTCTGTTGACTACGACGTAAGATAGCTAAAGCCAACCCAAGGATCATCGCTACCAACGATCCTAAGATGGAAGCTTGGATGGTAATCACCACACCATCGATTAACTTTGGCAAGATTTCTATGACAAAAGTCCAATCCCATTCCATCTACTGCACTCTGGAAACATCCATTCCGCGTGACATCCGATTTTCTAATGCTCGGACGCTCCTAGAAATGACGAGGGAGATCAAAAAATACAGCAGCAGTATCGTCAAAAAGGGGAAAGCTGTGTTTCCTGTTTGAGAGCGAACAACCTGTGCTTGGAAGGTCATGTCAGCAATTGAAATGAGCGAAACTACTGCCGTTCCCTTTAGCAACTCAATTGCGTTGTTGCCAAAGGTGGGTAACATCACGGGAATAGCTTGGGGCAGAATGACATGCCATAACTTCTGCCAAGTATTGAAGTTCAGAGCAACGCAGGCCTCATGTTGTTCCCGTGGCACACTGAGAATGCCCCCTCGGACCACTTCGGCCCCATATGCCCCAACATTGAGGCCAAGGGCGACGACTCCTGCAAAGAAAGGACTTAGAGGAAAACCAATCAACGGTAGGACAAAATACGCCCAGAACAACTGCACAAATATTGATGTCCCACGAAAGAACTCAATGTAAATTGTCGCAAGGGTTCGGAGCAGGAGGTAACTTGATAAACGGGCCAGTCCTCCTAGAAAAGCCATACATAGAGCAAGGAAACATCCCAAGAACGTTAGTTCCACTGTAACCAACGCACCCTGTAGGATCAGACCCAAGTAACTTGATGGATCGTTCATCACTCTATTTAAAAGGAGGGATTCGGTGCGGAGATCCTATGACAACCGACACCGAACTAGAGTATTTTAGTTCTTGCCAGCGCAGAGATTTGACATGCTCTGCATTTTGGCAAGTTCAGCATTGAAACCAAACGGTTCAACAATTTTATCAAACTCACCACTCGCTTTCAGAGCTGCCAGTTCTCGATTATATGCATCGCGGAAAGCAGTATCGTTCTTATTGAAGGCAGCACCCGCACAATAAATTGGCGTATTTGGCAAAGGAGCTACCATCTCCAGGTTAGGATCATCAGCCTTGGCAAGCAGATCCGAGATAGAGAGGAATGGCAGAGCGTACACATCAATTCTGCCATCTTGTAACATGTTGATCCCTGACTGTGCATCGGGTACAACAATTACACGATCCCGAGGAACCCCTGCGTCCAAGGCAAGCCGCTCTTCAGTCCCGCCTCCTGGTGCTCCAACTCGAACGGATGCATGACTTGCTAAGTCTGCATAGCTTTTGATGCTCATTGGATTACCTTTTTTCACGGCAAAGGCTTCACCGTCACATAAATCTGGCTCTGAGAAGATCACTGCTGCACAACGCTCTGGCTTGATGAACAAACCAGCAGTAACCACATCAAATCGGCGCGCCTGCAAACCTGGAATCATAGCCCCATATTCTGAAATGCTTGCGGAGAGTTCGGCCACTCCCAGGCGTTTCATAACAGCTCGAGCTACTTCAGGAGCAGCGCCTGAAACTGTGCCATCAGAGTTGACTGCTGTCCAAGGCGGCTCATTCGCAATCGCAATTCTGACAAAGCCTTGGTCTTTCAGTCGATCCAAGGTATCCGCAATCACAGTACCAGCTGCAGAAAGGCTTACTATTCCGCCAACCAGAAACATGAGTAAAGTCGCACGTGAAATTCGAAAACTGAATTTGTTGGAAATCTTCATACTTTCATTCCCTTTGATCAAGATTTGAGAGAGAAGCCAAAACTACTAAACAGCCAGACCAGCAGCTATGACTTTGCGTAAAAACAACTTTGTTCGCTCCTCTTGAGGATTAGAAAAAATAGTTTCAGGGACCCCTTGTTCGACAATGCGCCCCTCATCAAAAAACAAGACCCGGTCTGCGAAATCCCGGGCAAACTGCATTTCATGGGTAACTAACAGCATTGTCATATCGGTTTCTTCACCGAGACGTCTCAAGACATTGAGTACCTCTTCAACTAATTCTGGATCCAACGCGGATGTAACCTCATCAAACAACATCACTTTGGGTCGCAAGGCCAAAGCACGTGCAATCGCCACCCGCTGCTTCTGGCCACCTGAAAGCTGTGCAGGCTTTACCTCAGCTTTATCAACCAGACCAACCAAATCCAACAATTTGAAAGCCTCTTCCTCCGCTTTCTCCTTTGGTAAGCCCTGGGTCAAAATTGGAGCCGTAGTAATATTACGAAGCACAGTCATATGTGGAAAAAGATTGAAGAGTTGGAAGACCATCCCGATCTTGGACCGCATATGATGAAGGTGAGCTTCATTAGCAGGTAACATTTGACCTTCAGGTCCCTGATAATGCCAAAGAGGTTCGTCTTCAACAAAGATCATCCCAGAGTCAATGTTCTCCAGTGTCATCAAAATTCTGAGAATTGTCGTCTTCCCAGATCCACTGGGACCTATTAGTGCCAGTTTCTCCCCAGCAGCCACATCAAAAGACAAATTATCAAGGACCCGCAAGTCTCCAAAAGACTTAGAAACTTTCTGCACCCGGATCATGTTAATAATTCCTTCGTCTAAAATAAGAATGGAAGAAAGTGGAGAGCATCTTCTGGACACAGCCGCGATGATAGCTGAGCATTATCAGAAAATGTTTTTGAAGAACAACGTAGATGCAGAAAAAATTTCTACATCATGTAGCAGAACTTTCCTTAATGATGGGCTCCAACACAAAAAGCGGCGGAGCAGGCTGAAGTTTAATGGGCTTGGTTACCACATAAGTGTAGTAGCGAGTCATACCAACTTCTTGATCAAGAATCCTTTCAACTAACTTCTGGTAGGCGTCGATGGAAGAACAAACAAACTTCAGCAGATAGTCATAACCTCCTCCTAACGCCCAACATTCTACAATCTCTGGAATATCATTGATGGCTTTTTCAAACTGAGTGAAATCCTGGGCTTTGTGCTGGCTGAGTTCGCCAAGCATGAAGACGGTCGTCAGTGTTCCAAAGGCCTTCATGGAGATTCTGGCCTCATATCCCTCAATAATTCCAAATTCTTCCAAACGCTTAAGTCGTTCCCAACAGGGTGAAACCGAGAGATTGATCCGACTCGCTAGTTCAGTTTTCGAAAGTCTTCCCTCTCTCTGCAGTACTGAAAGGATCTGCAAGTCTCGCTCATCTAGCTTTAGCATATTCAAGGCTCCTGGCTTCAACTAGTTCTGACGAATCCGAATTTTTCCCAAGCAATTTGTTAGTCCAAAACTGCACACCAGATACCATGCCTTAGATATTTTTGAAAAACCTTCATGTCTCCAATTCAAGACTGAAGTTGGGAAACTACCTAAGAGAAAACTTTTCGGTAATCAGACAGTTTTTCAAAAGCACTTTCGGGGTTCAAATCACTATAACATACCTAATTTTGGAAAAATTAATTTCAGGGACTTTAGCAGTCAATACTCTTGCGCAATCAATTTGGAGCACAATGATGCCGGATCAAAAGCAGTTGGAAACTTGGGATCGCGAAAATTTCTTTCATCCCTCAACACACCTTGCTCAATTTGCACGCGGAGAAGCTACCCAACGTCTGATGACGGGGGGGGAAGGCGTGTTTATCAAAGATGCAAAGGGTACAACTCTTCTAGATGCTTTTGCCGGGTTGTATTGCGTCAATATCGGGTATGGCAGAAAGGAGGTGATTGAGGCGATTGCAGAACAAGCTCGAAGTCTCGCATATTATCATAGCTATGTAGGCCATGGAACCGAAGCAAGCATCACGCTAGCAAAAATGGTTCTGGATCGTGCACCCAAGTCTATGAGTAAGGTCTACTTTGGTTTATCAGGATCGGATGCCAATGAGACAAACATAAAGTTAGTGTGGTTTTACAATAACATTCTCGGACGCCCCAATAAGAAAAAAATAATCTCACGTTGGCGAGGATACCATGGCTCCGGTCTGATCAGCGGGTCAATGACTGGATTAGAACTTTTTCACCACGATTTTGACCTTCCACTAGACCGAATTTTCCACACTGAAGCACCCTATTACTATCGACGCGCTCCAGCCCAGGAGGAAATGAGTGAAGCTGAATTTTCAATGTATTGTGCCAAACAACTGGAAGATTTGATTCAGCAAGAAGGACCAGAAACTATAGCTGCATTTATTGCTGAGCCTGCACTAGGTACAGGAGGTCTCGTTCCACCACCGGAAGGATACTGGGATGCTATTCAACCGATCCTCCAACGCTATGATATAATTCTCATTGCTGATGAAGTCGTCACCGGGTTTGGTAGACTAGGTTCGATGTTTGGAAGTACACACTATGGGCTCCGACCTGATCTGATCACTATCGCAAAAGGTCTCACCAGTGCCTATATACCACTCTCAGGGTCCATTGTTTCGAGCCGTATTTACGAAGTACTCATGCAAGGGACCGATAAACTTGGCCCTATCGGTCATGGCTGGACTTACTCTGCACACCCAGTCGCTACAGCGGCAGGTGTCGCAAATCTGCGCTTGGTAGATGAAATGAAGCTAGTTCAGAATGCTGCTGAGATTGGGATATTCCTGAAAAACGCACTACAAGAGGCCCTTGGCAACCATCCAAAGATCGGCGAAATCCGGGGTGAAGGTTTGTTACTAGCGGTGGAGTTTGTTCAAGATCGTGCAAATCGAAGCTTTTTTGAAGCCAACCATAAAGTGGGGGCAACAGTTGCAGCAAACTTGCTCAAGGAGGGTGTGATTGGAAGAGCGATGCCCCAAGGTGATATTCTAGGGCTTGCCCCTCCCCTATGTCTCTCTCAAAATGAAGCCCTACAGATTGTAGATTCATTAGTTAGAGCAGTGGAAAGAACATTTTGAATATGCATTGAACTGGATTTGAACCTGCGACCTTCGGGTTATTTCACAAATACCCAATATTCAGTGGGATCTCGAAAAAAGGTTATTGAAGCAGCAGGTAATTTGGTAGCGCAGCGTTTGGCCGATGAGCAAGAAGCTCAGAAGAAGCAGGTTCTCGATGATTTGCAGTTCACTAGAAACTGGTCCTCAGTGACTGCTGAACCAGTCCACCTCTCGGCGCTGAACTAGACTACTTAGCGTTCCCATAAATGAGAACCATACCTTAGATTGATGCCTGAAAGCCTTTTTCGAACTTTAGGTTCTGTAGTGAAAAGAAATTACTGAATTTTGGAATGCTGGACACGTATGTGGACACGTAGAGTAGCTTTCGCCAATAAATACGGGTGATAAGGGGGAGTTCAAGTCTCCCCTCTGCTACCAAAAAAACCACTCTTCATCTCTATTAATAAAAATAAAGCCCCCCTGAACATTGGGAATTCATTTCCCAAGTTTCTCCTCACCTTCCTTTTTTGCACTCACCAGAAGAGCCAAGCGCTGATTGCGCCAGTGTTGCCGATCCAGCAACTTCGCTGCTGGGAGTTCCTCCCGACGTTCTTGTTCTACCTTGGTAAGTAGGGCCTCTCCCCAAACGCGAGGATCTGCCTGTTCTTGGGCCAATTCGTAATAGAGTGTTCCAAAATTTTCGCAATACCCTCGTATTCCAGTTGGCGAATTGAGATCAATTGTTTCGAAGGGTCCCATGAAAGACCAGCGCAGGCCGAGGCCTTCTGCAATAGAGGTGTCGATATCTCTGGCAGAGCAGATTCCATCCTCAACGAGACGGAACGCCTCGGCCAGTAGAGCGCCTTGGAGTCGATTAGCAACAAATCCTTTGATCTCACGATTTAACTGAATAGGTGCCTGATTAACCTGTCGCATCAGTTCAGAGGTTTTCTCCAAAACGCTCGCAGCCGTCCAAGGTGCGGGTACCAATTCAACCAAGGGTACAAGATGTGGTGGGTTGATCGGATGAGCAACAAGGCATCGCTCTCTGGATTGGAGGTTCTCCGTAAAAAGAGAAGCAACGATGCCAGAGGTAGAGCTGGCCAATACAGTTTGTGGCCCCACTAGTCGGTCGATTTGGAGATAGAGTTCCTGTTTAACCTCCACCCGTTCTGGAGCGTTTTCCTGAAGGTGGTCTGCTCCATCAAGCACATCCTCCAAACTATCAGATGCGTGAACTCTTCCAAATACTTGTTCCACCGAACAGCCATTTAGCAGATTTTCTTCTGCCAAACTTGGTAGACCTTCCTTGATCAACTTGATGGCATTTGAAACTGCACCATCGATCGGGTCCCAAAGCCACACCTCAAAACCTGCCCTTGCAAAGACGATCGACCAACTTCGGCCAATCAGTCCGGTGCCTAGAATTGCTATTTTAGCTGCCATTAACCCCCCTGAGAGATTTTTTAGTGAAGCGAAGTTTCCAACTTTTTGAACTCAGACACTTAATTTTGGTGAATCTTGAAATCTTCCCAGCCGAACCGCAGTTGCTCCAGGATTCAGTCTGCGTGAAGGCATGATCAATATGCAATCGTCATAGGGAGTTTGAATTTCTTTATCGCCATCCCTAGCAAGCACACTACCCGCTTTGGGGATCACCTCCATTCCAATATAGTTCTCGACAAACTGAAATGCACTGGTTTGGATTGTGACGGCATCAGTTACTTCAATGAAACGCTGTGGTAGTGGATTTGGTCGATCCGCTATAAAGTTTTGGGCAAATTCTGTAGTGATGGTACCTGTGACCTGGAGAAAGCGCAGAGCAGTTTCGATAGCCCGAAGAGCAGCAGCTTTCTCCCAGTGTTGGCCACACTCAACAAGCAGCGCATTACGGGAACTTTCTGGGTCTGTAAAATCTTTATAGTCTCGCATTCGTCTTCCGGCTGCATGGCCTGCATCACTCACGACCCATTCTGGAATGGACACAGTGGAAGCTAGTTCGCGTCCCTTGGGCAAAGGTCCGGCCATCATTAGAGGAGGTGTTAGGTTTTGCATCGAGTGGATGTCAAGCAGCAAGTCGACGGTATCAATCCAAGGTCGAACCTTTCGGGCACGTTCGAGTTCTAGGCTTGATCGTTGGCTGTCCAAAACGGCCGGTAACCACAAGCGGTTGAAATCTTCATCAATAAAGCGTGATTCTGTTGGGCTTTGTGGATCGAAGGAATGAAACGCTTCCACATTCATGAAACCCAGTGAGAGTTTGCCTCGGACGGGTTGCACATTGTTTTGGAACAACCAGTCGAGAGCGATGGCTCCACAGAGTTCATTGCCATGAACCACTGCGCTGATCATGACATGGGGTCCTGGAATGTTGCTGTCAAAGCAGGTGATGTAGTCAATTCCAACATTGCCATTTTTGTAAGGAGAAATGTCTGGAGGCGAGATTTCAATAGGATAGATGTTTTCAACTTTTGGTGAGGGCATGGAACTACCTTGCTGATGACGGGAAGGGATTGAAGAAAATTGCTTCAGTTGGCTGCAGCATATTCAATCAATCTCTGAATGAATTTTTCACAACGATCCACCTGATCAAGCGTCACGAATTCATCGGGCTTGTGAGCCTGATCGATTGATCCTGGCCCACAGATAATAGTGGGCACTCCAGCAGTTTTTTGAAAAAGGCCTCCTTCTGTTCCATAGGCTACCTTCTTTAAGGGACCACCACCGACGAGGTTTTGACCAAATTTAACAACTTCGGCATCAGCAGGGGTTTCGAGGGGTGGAAATTCTGAACGGATCTCGAATCGAAATCCAGTGTCTGGATCGATTTTATGCATTTTGGGTTCAAGAGAGTCTTTAACAAATTGTTCGAACTCATTCTGCAGTGCTATCGCATCTTCCCCTGGAAGATACCGAAATTCATAGTCAAATACGCAACTCTCAGGAACAATATTCAAGGCTGTTCCTCCTGAAATAATACCAACATGGGCTGTCGTATGAGCAACATCAAATTCTTTATCGAAGGGGCCTTCTGACTGGAATTTTTCAGCCTTCTGACGAAGCTTTGCGATTGCTAGGGCCGCAAATTCAACAGCATTTACCCCATGAGGGGCTAAGGAAGAATGAGCAGCTTTGCCCGTGACATGGCAACGAAAAGAGCGCTTGCCCTTGTGTGCAGTGACCACCTCCATTGAAGTTGGTTCGCCTACAATTACCATGGCCGGTTTCACTTCAGCCGCGTTCAGCATATCGATAAGCCGCCGAACACCAATACAGCCCACCTCCTCGTCATAAGAAAGTGCGAGGTGAATCGGTGTTTTCAGATCAGCCGCTACCATCTTTGGAACCTGAGCCAAGGCAACTGCTAGATAACTTTTCATGTCACAAGTACCTCGCCCATATAGTTTCCCATCTTGCTCTTCCAGGCGAAATGGATCGGACAACCATTCTTGGCCGTCCACCGGTACAACATCCGTATGGCCTGACAGACAAATTCCAGCTTTGTGGGTTGGACCAATGGTGGCGTAGAGGTTAGCCTTCAGCCCCGTCTCGTCATGGACCAACTCCGATTCGATCCCAAATCGCTTCAGGTAATCCCGAACCTCCTCTATTAGTCCGAAATTGGATAATCGACTTGTTGTGTCGTGACTGACTAAGCGTCTGATCATCTCTATGCTAGCTGGACTTGGCATCTTTTAGGGTACCTTGCGGAAAGATTTTAAGACAAAAAAGGAACTGATTTGCACTGGAGAAGATCAATTAGAATCAAGGGTGAAGCTCCACATATTCATCAGGAATAGTATTACGAATATATTCATGAATGTAAGCTTTGAAGGTCCGGGCCGCCAGAGTCAAACTTCTATCAGCCACGATCAGAAATCCATAACGATGACGTAGTGCTGGCTGAAAGGGTCTTGCCATCAAATCCCTGTTCTCTAAAGAAAGCCAACTCAAGCGATTGAGGATGGCTACGCCGCTCCCGGCTCGTACCAGATCAACCATAGTACCGGCTACATTTGTTTCAGCTCTAATCTTAAGAGGAATTTTGGCCTTGCGAAAAATTTGCTCAATTCTGTGACGAGAGGAGAATCTGCGTGTCATCGTTACCAGTTCAAATGGGGCCAAATTCTCAGGTCGAATGATTTCAAGCTTTGTTAAAGGATGATCTTTGGGCAGCAAGCAAATCGAACTGGTAGAAATCAGCGGCTCTGCTTCAATCCCAGGGTGACGGTCTAACAGAGACGCCATTCCAATCTCCACCTGTTCTCTCAATAGCCAATCTGAAACAGCATCTGAATTACCAATTTCCAGCGTAAAAACCAACTCGGGTTCACTGGCCAAAAGTTTTGGTAGAATCGGAAGCAAAACATACTGATACATCATCGGAGTAACCGCTAATCGAAGTGGAGTGCCCTCTAAACGATGATTCTGATTACTTCCCAAACGTATTCTATCAACTGCTGCAAGGGTACTCGCAACATCTTCCCTGAGCCGTTCTGCCTCCTGGGTGGGAGTCAACCTACCTCGTTTCCTTGTGAACAGCATGACCCCTAGATCTTCCTCCAGCTGCTTTAGTAGGCGACTAATGG
>Ga0255766_10001802_pt1 | contig 19389 bp, 23 predicted proteins | sample 071ome_23_FD_179966 | JGI IMG/M metagenome (GOLD analysis project Ga0255766, IMG submission 179966) | Coastal salt marsh microbial communities from the Groves Creek Marsh, Skidaway Island, Georgia - 071403BT metaG (version 2) | ecosystem: Environmental > Aquatic > Marine > Intertidal zone >... | reverse complement strand
TAGTTCACTAATAAGACCATTAAGGGTAGCCCCCAGTACTAGTCCTGAGGTGGATATTAATCAGTCCTTAGTATATACTATAGGTAACCCTGGCCTACCCCCCTATAGTGTAACTTCTAAGAGCTATCCCAGGTATACCAAGGGATTCCCGAGGTTTTACACTCGGTTTACCCACCTAGGATTCTCTATGTTTCCTATGAACTTATCTAGTTGTTCTTGTAACTGTTGTTCCTTAAACTCTTTCTTAGCATCATCCTCATCAATACCTACGGTATCCACGATAGCTCCTAAGGCAATTCCTAGGGCATCTAGTCTATCATCGTGTCTCAGACATCCTCGAGTACGATTAATATGTGTTAATTGATACATTAATCCATAAGGTAGTTTCATAGGGTCACTTAAAGACTGATTAATATCTCTGTTTACCATACTTTTATCAAATACTAATTTATGTTGATTCATTAATGGTTCAAGAGTATCAATAATTCTTAGTTCCTTCTGTTTATTACTTCTTACTTCTTCTATGCTTGCAGGATATATTTTCTTTAACACTGGACGTAGTAATTGATCAAACATACCATCACCGAAGTTACTCTCGATGTAAATCACTGATACATTATTATCTTTTGCTATGTGTGCTAACTTAAATAGATTATCTTCATTATAACCACCCTGCATACCACCACAGTCAACTACATAGATTCTACCGTGCAAATACTTAATTACTGCATATCCCATCTCGTCAGCACCACGTCCTGAGGGATCTATGGACATAATACTGTATTGATACTCAGTAAACTCCTTATCGATATACTGAGGGCTATGTAGAGCATCCCCTGTAAAGCCCAAATTTGGTATATCAAGGACGTTTTCTCTTGCAGAGGAGTAAGATATACCTATTGGTCCTTTATCCTTAGGAACGTCCATTATGATCAAATCAGACTGCTTTAAAGGGTACTTATCTGCATCTGATAATGTTGTATCTAATTGATACTGTAATCGATAGTATGTCTTACCTACAGATGCTTCCCTTTCTAGTAGATCTTCATTGGTAAATCTAGTGTCAGTTACAGTGCCTGCAGGAGATCCTGAGAGGCTCATATTTTCGATATAAGGGGCTAATTTTCCTTCGTAGACCTCAGGCTTCTCTGGAATACGAGAAGGCCAAATACGGACAAGGAAGCCCTTCTCAACAAACCTATTATAGATACTATCACCTGTTTGTGGTGTACCTAGTCCTACAATATTTGCATCGATATTTGTCTGTAGAATAGAGTCAAATTCATTGATTTGTTGGTGTATCTTAGCACGCATTATCTCTGTAGCTGAGTTAATAGATGTTTCTACGTCATCAGCAATCAATAATGATGCACGATTACCTTGTAACTGAGAGTTAATACCTAGACATTTAACACTAGGCTGTACCGTAGCTTTACATCCAGATACATCAAATGCCATTACAGAGTTACGCTGAGTAGGCCCAGGACGTAAATGTTCTAGCAAAGGTACTTCAACTAATAGTTTGTGTATAAATGTACTGATTGATGTGGCGTGTGGTCCACTTGCAGAGACAATCAATACTTTCTCATTAGGATTGCGTAACAATCTCCAGGTTGCATATGCTCCTGTAAGATATGTCTTACCAACACCTCGAAAAGCCTCGATAAGTAATCGTCTGTGACCTTCTTGTAGTGTTGCCGCAATATCCCTCTGTATAGGCGTAGCCTTTGGTAAACCAATTTGCTGCCAGACGTAATCTACGTAGTCTGGAAAGCTTTTTACCAATCTCTCGATGTCCTGCATACTACTTTTTCTCCATTCGAATACCAGCTAATATAATAGAATCATTAAAATAATCTAGCGATTCTTTACCACCTTCGTGACGAGTCATAGCTCGAATTAAGGATAACATCTGTTCATCTGAGTATGTTAAAGGTGTATCACGACCAATACCAGTTTGACTTTCAACACTTCGAATGTATGCTTCGGTATTATTCTCTTTTCCGTTTGGTGCATACACTGGTAATATGTCCTGGATAGTCTTTAGACCTCGTTTACCTTTAGTTTTAATGTCTCTAGCTAACGCTCGTACACCATACTCAGGAGTTTGGAAGATTTCGAATGCTCCAGAGGCTACATTACCACCAGGATCGTTTCCCTTGGCCTTACCTTCCCAAGGAATACCAAAATCCTTAATATTACCTGGATTATTGTTCCTGACATTACGTGGTCGCTTCTTTGAGCTATCTAATTTTAGTTCATCCATAATTCATCTTCTTTTTCTAAGAAACTTTGTACCAAATTAGCCATAGGCTTACTTTCAACGATGTCTGCAGTGATCTCATTGTCTTTTAAAAACTTTAAGATCGCTGACAGTTCACCAGGAGCGAGTCTTTCGCCCCCAGTGATTAAGTCATTGAAGTAAGCAGCCATTTGTTCGTGAAGTCCATTTAAAACTTCCAAATCAGCTTTCTTACTCATATTTCCTCCTTAAGGACTTATTGGTGTGTTTTCAAACCATTTCATATACAGAACCTTGTTTTGATTATCAACAGAAGCTCTATTTTTCTCAACTTCTGCTAGTAATTCATCTAAACGATCTGAATAACGATTTAAAAACTCTTTTTTAGCTGCTGCTTTAGCATTACTAAACAATTGGCCTATTTCATACTTTTTAGTACCTGGAACATCATAATCCACACCATCAGGCATAGCTTGATAAGATGCACTATTAACCAAATAGTTTAAACGACCTTCAAGATCTACGTGACTATTTAAAAGCTCACGTAACTTCCAATGATCTTCAGCTTCAAGTTCAATCTCACTACTCTTATGAACAATTTTGTCACTCATAGGTAGTTGATTAACTTTCAAACGCATTAGCTCCTGTCGTCCAATTTCAGTTGTAGGTACTAACTGAGGCATACCTAAGAAAGATACTAAGTCTTGCTCTTTACCAAATATATCTAAAGCTGGTCTGTTAAGATACGGAGCATACTTTTTAGTTATATTTTCCCAAACACCTCTAGCTTCTTTAATAGATTCGCCTTGTTCAGAGTTCATAAAGTTTGCTAAAGAACTAAACGGTAAGAATGTAGCAGCCTGTTGACCTAAATATTGTGGTGCTTGACCTTTCCACATCTTCTGGAATTGATCTAAACCTTCTAACCAAGTCTTACTTAAGATCTGATTAGATAATGCAGTAATCATAGCACCTTGTAGTTCTGCTAAATCTTCTGCAAAACCAGGTAAAGAGTCTGTATCCCAACCACGTCTGTTCATATCAGTAACAAACATATTTACTTCTGCAGATAATCCTGCAAACATTGCAATAGGATCAAGACCACTAATTGGAATCCATTGGTCTAATCCTGGAATATACATAGCATTCTCTTGAATACCTGCTGCTTTCCACGTATTACGCTCATTATCTGGTGCAGTACCTGTAATAAAACCATTGTAAGCATACAAACCAAACATACTATATAACATAGTACCCATAGTTAATCGTGCTTCTGCAATAGCCTTTCTACGTCCACCTGCAGCAATATCATCCCGCATCTTAGTAGAAAGTTTGTGTAAACCAGGCGTTCTACGACCAACAAACTTAACAATATTTACTGGAGTACGATAAAAAGGTACTAGCCACTGACCACCAGGAGCTTTCTTAATAGTGCTATCTACACTAGCAAGGAATGGATTAATATTAAAACCTTTATCTACATTGTAAGTATCTGTAAATTCAGTTGCTTTAATCTCTTCCTGGAATGTACCTTCACGTGATCTTTCGATTGCTTCTCGATGAAACTTACCTTTATTAGCAGTTACATACTTCTTAATAAGTCCTTTTTCTCTTGGTGTAAGATCAGCAGACTTACCTTTTTGAAATAATGTGTTATGTGCTTCGTAAAACTCTTCAATATACTTTTGTTTAGCAATACCTTGTAGTTTTAGAATATTAGCTTCTCTAGTTGCGATATATTTAAGTTCAGAACCATAAATAGCACGTTTAAACATATCATCAGTAATACCTAGAGCTTGATATGGAGTACGAATCAATGCTCCTGCAGCATCTAACGTCTTAGCTACATTCTTTCTAATAGGTCCATCTGTGCTTTTCATCAAATAGTCCGATGAAATTGCACGATAAGAAGGTGTATCAAATTTTTGATAGAAGTCTAAGAAGCCTTCTTCTAATACATCTTCATATGGTTTTACTTTGTTCGCTGCAGTAATAGCATCTTGGTACTGTTTAGATTGTTCACCAAACTCCATACCAATCTTTTTTGCATTTTCTAATGCAGCTCGGTACTCTACTGCAGAACCTTTAGGTATTTGTTTAAGTGCATTAACCCAGTTCTCTAAGGCCATATTTGATAAATGCCAATTACTGTTTGTTAATGCTTCAATCTCATCCTTTTGTAAACCATCTTCAAGACCTTTCATTTTGCTGATTACACCAGCCATACGATATTCAAGTTGATTTATCTTTCGAACAGAATAGTTACCAAGAACGTTCTTCATTAGCGTTACTGGAGACGATAATAGACCAGATGTACGCATTTCAGTTAACACACGACCTGTCTTCTTCCACCACGCATCATCTTTACTAAGGTCTTTCATCAAACGATTTAAGTTCATCGCACTATCAGTGTTTGCAAACTCTTTTAGTTTTTTATGAATACGCTTAGCAGTGGTTTTATCTACAATCTTTTTAGATGCTTGATCAAAATCTTTAGCAGCAAGTTGTTGTACTTCTTCTAAAAACTTAGCAGCATCTTCAGGAATTACATCAATACGTCCTGCAGAGGTTGTACGAGCAGCACTTGTTTGAATAGATTTAGAAGCTCGAACTAATAAGTCTAGCTCAGGCAACTCTTTCATTGTATTAAGAATAGCTACAACATCATCAGGTTCTGATTTCTTTATAGTATCTTTAATTTTCTGGAATCTAGCCCAGTATTCTTTACGTAATAATGTTAGTGCAACTTCTTGACCACGTGTTTTAGCAACAGAAGTCTTTGCAAAAGGCATAATATCATCACCAAGTTTCATTCTTAGCTCTGCTGCTTGTTTTTCTGTAATAGCGAGTGGAATCTTACCTGATTTTGTGTATGCAATTGCTTCTTTACTATTTAAGATGTTTTCAAATATAGTTTGAGCAATTTTTTGTTCCTCAGCAGATTCAAATACTACACGATCATAGTTTAAAGCTGTCTCAGGTGGTTTAGTACCTTTAAATTCTGTTTGAGTTACTTCAATAGGACTAATTTCAACTTCTTTTTTAGGTTGAGTCTTAACTTCAGGCACATAATCTTCTGTTGGAGTACCTGTTTGTTTCGGAGGTTTAGGAATAATTCTGTCATTTGCTGCAAGATCATCAATCTGTGCTACAGCATCTTCAGGACTCTTTGCATTATTCCAAATTTTATCCTTTACAGATTTGTATCCTTTAACAATCCCAACAATTGCCTCAAGTGTTAAACTTAAACCACCACCTTCTAAAGCGTGTTTAAGTTTATCTTCGGCTGCAGAGTCATTAGGGTCAGTTTTTAAATAGTTAACAATAGCATTATCCATCCCTGCGTCAGCAAGAACATTGGCTAAACGACCATCATCTTGATTCCAAATTGTAAAATCAATTACAGCACCTTTTGTAGTGGTTTCTAAAATCTTTCCTGTTTTTGTAGCTGCACCTCCGTAACCACGTAGTAGTACCCAGCTTGATATAAATCTAGAGAAACCTTCTACAACTTCACCAGTAGTTGTTTCTTGTTCACCTAAAAGCTCAAGTAAGTTATTTGCAAAAGGTGTTTCAACCTCATCATACTCTTGACCAAAGGCCATACCAAGGGTCTTAGCACCTTCCTTAAATGCATTTACTGGGCCTCTTGCAGCACCACGCATAATATCTAAGGTTTGTGCCCAACCATCACCTTCTTTCTCTTCTTCCTTAAGATCAGCAATAAGTTGTTGACGATCCGCTTCTTCTTTTTTCTTTAGTTCTTCAATAAGAGCTAAACGATCTTGCTCTGCTTGCGATACCTCAGTATCTTCTACAATTGTTTCAGTTTGTCCTACCTCAGTAGCCATACTATCTCCTATTCACCAAAAATAGTGTTCATTATGTTATCAATAAGACTGTCGTTTTCTTCTTGGAACTGTCTAAACTCGTCAGCAGTAATATCTGGATTCTGTTCTAAGAATTGTGCATTTAACTTATTCTCTTTTTTAGCTTGTAACATCCTTGCGTTTTTTTCTTTAAGAACATCTGCTGCTGCTTTATCTTCAGCTTTTTGCTTAAGTCTAAGCTCTTCCTGTGTTGGATATTTAGCAATTACAGATTGTGCAATTCGATCCGCTTCTGCATATAGCTCTTTTGTTGGAGGATAATCACCATCATTATCTCTTCGATAATCTTCAACATAACTATTAAGAGCACGCCTAGCTGCTGTTACTCGTTGTGGTCCAGTAACTGAATCTTGGAAGAAACCATCTTTATTTATTGCAGCAACAGTTCTTGTAAGATCAGTCTCAACATCGTTAAGAGTGTTAATTTGAGTCTGAATCAAACCGTTGTCATAATCTTCTTTTATCTTAATTACATCAGCAGATAATTTTAGATAGTCTTCTTGAGTTAGAAAAGCCTTGTTAGCTCGTAGATCATCTATAGTTAATGTATTTTTTTGAATGCTTTGTTTTAAAGATATAACTCTTTCTGTATCACTTACTGGAGCAAACCCTGCTGTATCAATACGATCACGTACTGCTTCTAGTGCTTGACGATAGTCCTCTTTTTCCATCGTAGGTTCTGCGTCAAGTAAGTCTAAATAGAACTCAGAAATAGTTTCAGGAGTTGTTGTTGGCTCTGAAGTTAAAGTAAAGGCTTTCTTTGCTATATCTGCACTAGCTTTTTTACGAGCTTTATCCGCAGCAGTTGCTCGGCTTGTTGCAAGAGTAGTTAAAGAGGTTTCTAACTTATCAATTTCAGCACCATAAGTAGGATGGTCAGCATAATTAATACCATCCTTAGTTTTAATTTTTAAATACTTATCAATATGTGTTTGCCAATCAAAGTTAGGATTAATTTGGGCCTGTTCTTTAATATAACTAGATACACGAGATACATAAAGATCACCTAGGTCTTTATTAGAGATACCTGGACGACTTATTTTAATCTCAGATTGAAGTGTTGCAGCATCCTTACCATCAATAATAGCATTCTTGATGTAAGTACCACTAATCTCATTATCTTGCATAAGACGATTAGCTGCAATATTTTGTTCATAAACATCCATTGCAGCACCAAAGTCTTTACCTAAGGTCTTTAAGTAACCATCTAGGTATGCTGAAGATACTGAATCTTGTTGTTTAAAATTATCATTAGCACCTTTTAATGCAGTAGCAAAGTATTCACCAACAGTTACATCAGTTTCATTCTTTTTAATAAGAACAATATCACCATTCTGTAACTTTGTTTTTGCTTCATCAATAATTTTAGCTGAGTATTGTCCAGCTTCCCATTGTCCTGTAGCATTCTGAATGATTGATCTTTGTCGAGAGCGTTCATCTGCTTCTTTCTCACCAATAACCAATGCACCTTTTGCAGCAAGACCTATTCCTTCTGCTAAGGCTTGACCCATTGACTTCTGAGGAGTAACTGTCGGCATATTCACCGTCTTTACTGCTTTATAATCAAATGTACCCAGGTCTGTACTAACAGCCGCAACTTGGTTTTTACCTGTTCTTTGTTCTCTTGGCATCCTCAAACGCTCCTATGTTATATACTCCAAGTATTCTTAAATGCTCCCACAGAGTCATTCCAAGTCATACCTGTATTAAATCCACCACCTGCACCATAACCTTGTGCTGCAGCCACACCAATTTGTAATGCTGCTCCAATACCTGTGGACTTCTTAGCTTCTAATTGATTAATAGTACTCTTAGTCTCTAAGTAATCTGCTTGAGATCCTACAGCAATTTGTACTAAATCGCTTTCATTCAATGATGAAATAGTTCCTGTGTCAATAGCCTTTTGTACATAAACATTAGACATTTGCCTCAACAAATTACCTCCTGCTGTACCTGATTCGGCTGCTGCAACAGTGACTGCGGATTTTTCTCGCAGTGCTTTTCGTTCTCGCTGCGTCATCTCTAGACGAGCTTTCTTTTTCTGCTCTTCTGCTTCCTGTCTACGTTGAGCATTCATTGCCATCTGTCTTTCTACAGCCGCATTTTGTCCTGCTTCTGCTGCTTGATTCGTAGCTGATATTTGAGCAGCTGTTCCTACAGCACTTACGGCAGCCATAGTAATAGGATCACACATAATCTTGTCTCCTTAATTCAAATTTATAAAAAGGAACTTTTTTGTCAGCTAAAAGAACAGGTTTAGGATCTATCCTTGCTCCTAGCTTTCTTAACCATCTAACAGATGTCTTATGTTCACTACTCACATAGTTTGTAATGATAGGGAACATCTTTAATAAATGCATAAATACGCTAATAGTATATTTCGCCATATCCCATTTGTATTCATTGATACGTTCATCTGTTAATAGATAACCAATACCTTTTCCTAATTCTGCACTAGGAACAACTCCAAAGATACCTGATACAGTTCCTTCGTACATTATCAGATACATTGAGTCCTTATATGTATTAACAGTCTTTTGTAAAACTCTACGGTAAGTTAATCCTGTAGAAGCCTCAACTTCCTTCAGGTCATCTTCTTTTAACTTTAAATTAATCACTTCGTGATAATATTTTTCTTCATACAGAATTATCTCTACCTTCATACTTTCCTCTATAAACTTAATGGGTTCGCATTTCTATTATCGAACTTGTCTTCAGCCTTCATAATGTCCTTCTCAAGTCTCGAAATACTCGAATCTATGGACTTTAATCTCTCGTTAATACTAATAATCGCTCCAGAATTAGTTGTGACTCTAGCGGACATAGGAGCATCGTCATACGCTATAGTTTTTTCGTGTGCTTGTTCTTGCAACCCACTAACAGCACCTTGTAAATTTTGGTATTCTTGCCATACCAAGGTAGCAGACCAGGCAATACCTGCAACTGCAACTGCAATTGTTACGATCCACTGTGCAGACATTTTCTTACCTGCAAGTGCTTCCTTAATAAAATTGAGTATCGCCTCCATAAAATGGTGTCTCCTTATAAAAATCTTGTTTGTAATTATTTAATATACCACTATCAGCCATCTCTACTTCATCATAGAAATCAGTATCTTCATAGAACTCCATTTCTATTAACTGTAGATTATCAACTAATTGTAAGGTATCAGTTAGTGCATCATTCCCGAGGCTACTCCCAGAGAATATAGAGTTAACACTGTTAGCATCCATAGTACTATCAACGAGGGACACAATTTCAACTGCTCGCATTGTTTGTAAAGACTTTGTTTCATTTTTCTTTTTTACTTCCTTCTTACTTCCTTTCTTAGTTTCCTGTTTTTGTACCTTAGGCTGAGCCTTAGCCACTGCAACTGTAGGTTGTTGTACAGGTTGACTAACGGTTGGGGTATCCACTTTAACTTCATCTACTTTAACTACCTCTACTTTAATTTCTTCTATCTTAGGAACACCGTTGGCATCCAGATCATATTTTATGTCTGTTACCTTTGCGATGTCGTACACAGGGTCTGTAATTAAATCTAAGGGTATTTCTTGGTAATCGTAGGTTAGATAAATATCACCAATACGAATATCATCTGAACCATTCCAATCACTTGATCCTGCAATACCCATCCAAATTTCTTTGGCTAGACTCAGTTTTTCCATATCGTTATACACTCTATCGACATTGATCCACTGTCCTGTGGTAATATTGTAGTCCATAACCGAGTCATCAATCATAGTACCATTTTCATCAATAAGTGCTATTGCGATTGCTACTTCACCTGGGGCATACGAGTAATATTTATATCCGTAGTTAACCTGAGTAATCTCATACGTAAGTTTATCTAAGTTAATCTCGTGTTCTGCTACTGCACTATCTCTGTAATTGAGGCTTGCTCCTGTGTAAATGTAGGGATCATAACTACCATCTCCGTGCATATGAATATTAGGATACTCATACTTACTATCAAGAAATTGTTCATAAGGACTTGTGATTAAGTTATCAGTTGTTTCTGCACTGGTCCAAGTTCCAATTACGGTCAGGGCCACAAATAGGCTTTTCTTCATCTAACTTTTCCTTATCAATCATATTACCATCTTTGTCAATATACCCAGCATCAATCAAGATCTGTTTCTTAGCTAAGTACTCTTGGTAATCGGGGCGTAACTCTGGATACTTGTTCCACATCTCTTTTGCTTGATCACCAATAAGACCCTTGAAAGGACAAGGAGTATTACTATCGATCATTGCTTGGAATACACGAGGGTCTTGACACATAATTGCTACGCTTGCGACCTTCATTCCACCAGAACGTAGTTCACGGGCCAATTTAATGCGTTCACAATTTTCATCTACTACAGTAGTACCCATAGAAACACCTATGACTGTACCTTGTACACCACCACTGATCGCACTAACACATACATCATTATTGTTTACAGTGATGTTTGGTGCTCCTGCTCTCTGCACTGGTTGGTTCTTATAGTCAACCGTAGAATTAGACGTAGTAGTATTATTACTTGTACTTTGAGTTGTTGTAGTAATATTTGTATCTGCTGCAAAAATAGCTACAGAGACAAACGCTAATAATACTAATAGTTTATTCATCGTGTTTTTCCTACTTGAGACCCTACGTAAAATTCAATAATCATTGATGCCCAACCAAAGACCTCTTCGTACTTTACCATTCCGTCAACTGGTACAAATGTAGTTGTATCACCTGTAAGCTCAAAGCCTAATATTGATACACCTTTTTCAACTACAGGGATTACTGTTTGTACATCAAAGATAACTGGTGCTAATACATATACAACTATTAATGCTAAGATTGTAAAGAAGATAACTCTACGAGTAAATGCTGCTGCCGCAGATTCAGTCTTAGCGTATTCACGAGCATCATTAAGTGCTTGTTCTCTTGCCCCCATAGCTTGCAACATTAACTTTTGCTGCTCGGCCTTCTGTTTCATATTTTCAGCAATAAGCTTTGATACAAAACCCATTAGTATAGGAAGCATATTTGTTAATATTGCTACCATTTATTTCTCCAATTTATCAAATAACCTTTTAAGCATTGATTTAATTTCATCAATATCACGTTGATAATCTTCCTTTAAAACATACTGGTGAGGTAAATGTGATTGACAATCGTGTAGGTTATCCTCTAGTTTATTCACGTCATTACTCAGTCGTGATAAAAAGTAGCCTAGCATTGCTACCATAATTCCTATTAAGAATAGAAAGATGTCATCGATATTCATTTCTTTTTCCCTTTCTTTTTAGCTAAATATGCAACATAGGCACGGGAAGCTTTTTCCTTACTTTCGTACATACACTTTCCCATACCTATCTTGTATTTGCCGTTAGAACATTTAGTAACTGGCATTATTCAACGGCTTTAATATTGCAATGAAACACCAACAATCTCTACTTGTTTAGTACCATAAGATTGATTAGCAGTAGATATTCTATATTTTAAAGATGTTCCTGCTGTAACACTAACATCATTTGCCTTTGCCATTTTTATTCCAGTAGAAAAATCTGGTAATGCTGTAAGTGTTGCTGTAGTCCAATTAGTTCCACCATCAGCAGATAATTCTAAAACTATATCGGTGTTTAATGTATTAGTACCTACAGTATTTTCATAAGTAATTACAGCACCCATTGATGAAACACTTGAAGATGGAGTAATAGTATCTCCTATAATACTTCCTGTAGCAGAAGCAAGGGATGATGCTGTAGTAATATAACTATTGTTTGTTGAACCACTATAGTTTGTTGCCCATCCTTGATTATAGGAATTTGCTTCTCCAAAAACAATAAATACTGTTCCTTCACCTGGTACATTACTTACAGTCATTCTTCCATAACTTGTAATACCTCCATCAGTACCATTAAAAAATCCTGCTACTAAAGTATTTGTAGTTGAACTATAAGTTATTTTCATTCCATTATATTGAACATTATTATTCAAATAATGAGCACAAGTAAAACTACTATTACTAGCATCATAACTACTTGTAGTAGTACCTTGAGTCCAATGATCGGTAAGACTACTAGTACCTATTGCTGTATTTGCTGCACTACTTAAATGATAACCCCAATATTCTTTTCGAAGCGCTCCATATTCACTGTAGCTTTGTGCAGAATTCCAAAGTCCACTAGGTGATGAACCTTGATAATCTGTATTAGTAGTAATTAAAGTTGATAGTCCAGGATAGTTTGTTGCTGTCCAAGCACCACTGCTAGTGCTAACCATATAAATACGACACTCCCAATCTACATCTGTAGGAAAACCATAATCTATACCTCCCATAGCATAACCACTGGTTCTTACCATCATTCCATTTGATTGAGCACCTGACCAACTTCCTGTTGAAAAACTAGTATTAGTTTGTATTTTCTTTATTGGTGGGTCAAAATAAGTTTGTGAACCTGCATTTACTGTATTTCTAATTTTTTCTAGACTAGTTCTTTCTGTATTTGTAAAAGTTGCAACACCACTTGCATCTTGAAAAACATCAACAAAACTAGAATTTGTATTATAAGCAATTTTATTGTTATCAGATGCTTGTCTTAAAGCAAGTGTAGAAATATCATTTAAGATTTTATTATCATCAAAACTACTTAATGCATTTATCTCAGAAGAACTTTTTGTAATACCTAAGTCACTTAATGATGTAGTGGCATTATCCAAAGCAGCTGATTTAACATCACCTGTGCTGTCTAGTAAATCCGCTAGATCTCTTGCTCTACTCATTCTGCCTCCTTGGGATACTTATCTTTTACTGCCTGAATAGTCGCTGCCATATCTTCAGGAAAAACTCCTGCGTGGAATAGTGCATCTAATTGGTCACCGATTGATGGGTATTCGTTTTTTCTTTCATATTTATATTGTTCTGGATTAACCCAAGCATTAACTTGAGTCCAATCAATATTAATATTATTACCATCAGAATCTTTTGCCACTATATCATCTTGACTGCTTCCATATACTTGCACAGCATTATGAATAGACACTATTGCTTTATGTAAATCAACCATACTATGCCCCTATCTCCATTAATGTTATATTTGATGATGTGATTCTTCCAGAAATACTATCATTGTTCCAAGCATCTGGTCTATTAATATAAGTGCTATAAGCAGCAGTACCATATCTACCAACTTCTTGTATTTGATAAGTGACAGTAGATGTTGAAGCAGGACTATCTAAAATATGTGCATTTCTTTCTATTGTTGCTTGATTGTTTATATAATCATATATGTTATTGGCACCAAATAAACCACCATCTTGTCTGTTACTAAGATATGATGAATCACCAGTACCCACAACTCTATCTGAATCTGTGCTTTCAACTACTCTTAAACCGCACCATTGTTGACTACCCATAACAACGTGAACAATAACTAATATTTTGTTACTTGTAGAAGATGGTGTTATTGATGCTGAAAAACCCGATACATCTGCCCATCCAGAATTATTTCCAGTATAAACAGTATCATAATTTGTTGATACTACTTGCAATACTTTACCACCAGAAATTCCAGTCAGATTACTTCCATCACCAGACAGAGTACCTGATACAGTTAAATTCTGTGGTACAGTCAGGTTACCAGAGGAGTCTACAGATATGGCTGTGTTGTCGTTATCTGGATCGGAGATTGTTGTTACTTTTAACTTACTCATAATTACTCCTTAGGATACTTATCTTTAACTGCTTGTAGTGTTGCAGTCATTTCTGTTGAGAATGCACCTGCTTTAAATAGGTCGTCTAGTTGGTCGCCTATGTCTGGGTATTCTGATTTTCTATTACTACGAACAGATGCTAATGTTTCATCTGAATTAGCAAAATCTTCGTATGAATCTAATTGTGCATCAGTTGGTTGTGCTATATTAAGATTCCATTCTTTAATATATACACCTTCTCCATCATTTTGGAGAATTACATCTTCTAAGAAATTTACATCTGAAACATTATTTGCTTCAGCATACTTTTTAATTTTTGTTGATAATTCTGCCATATTAAGTTTCCGTTATTAAAAATCCACTAGCAAAAGTCATCTGCGAACCATAAATTTGTGCTGATGATGTCGCCCAAACATAAAATTCAAAATAGTCTGTTGTATTATGATTAACAACGGCACTCATAATAGAAGATTCATTATGCCAATGTGAAGTTTGATACAAAGTCATCATTGAACCATTCTTATAAAGACGAACACCCCAATCATTAAAATCGGTTGTAGTGTTATATCTTACACTACAAGTTAAATAACTAACTCCACTAACTCCTGGTGTATATCTATTACTTGCCCAAGCACTTCCATTATTAAACCAAACATCAGTTAAATTAGTTATTTTAGTAAGAGTATTTGCTGTGATTCCTTGTGTATTTTGTCCATCAGCAAAGAAAGAAATACTACCTGCCATATTAGTTAATGAACTTCCATTACCATTAGCAAGTAGAATCTCACCTGCACCATCTGGTAGCGTTAGACTTCTATCTACATTTGTATTAGGGGCTGATATGGTTAAAGTACCAGTACCACTTGCATTTCCTTGAATCTTTACTTTACTCATAATCTACTCTTGTGGTTTAGGGTTATCTGCTTTAACTTGTGCTATAGCATCTTTCCAAGTTGTTGTTCCGTTTACTGCATCCCAGTATTGCATATCTAGTTGTTCGCCAATGCTAGGGTATTGTCTATCTCTTTGATATTGTTTAGCGTTATAGTCTGCTAATTGTGTAGCATATTCTGTTTCTATTTGAGAAATTTGTTCAGCAGTTAAAGGTACTGCATCAGTGCTTTCTTCGTGTGCTTGACAACAAACCCAATCATTAATATCACCAGTATTGTTCTCATCAATAATACATAGATTTAATAAGTCAGTCGCTATTAATTGTTTATCTATCACTATTTAATCCTCCACTTCAAAAACTGTTATACGAGTAGCAGGAGTTTGAATGCCACTTAAATCAGATTGTCTTGTTGGATTTACTACACCAAAAGGTCGTGTACTTGCTAAAGTTCCGTGCCTCCAACCAATTCTTACTGTGTGTGAACCAGTAGAAAGACCAGTAAATCTATTGTGTATTTGAATTGGTTTTAAATATGGAGTATTGTAAGTGCTATAATCACCATCGTGTGCGTGAAACATATATGAACCTTTAAAAGAATCATCATCATTAGCAGGGTCTGAATCATCAATTGAACAATATACACCAACTTCACTACAAGGACCCCAATGACCTTGAATACCACCAATTACATAAATACTACTTGTTGAAGAATCTTTAGTAAAAGTTCCCATAGTTGCTATTACACCTTTTCCTGCACCAGGTAAAGTTTGTCTGGATGTATAGTCCATATTAGTAACTTTAACTACAGTACCTGCTGGTAACCCAGTTGTATCTGTTGGTATAGTTAATGTTTTACTACTTAAATCTAATGTAGATGATAAAGTATCATTATCTACACAACCATCTGGCAATCCACCTGCTGATACACCAGTTATTGTTCCTGAACCATTAATTGTAATTGCCATAATCTATTCCTATACTATTGTCCAAACGCTACCGCTAGGTACTGTTACTGAGTAACCTGTATCAATCGTTATTGGTCCTGCACTCATCATATTGTAATTAGTTGTAATCGTATAATTCTCTGCGACTGTTACTTGATTCTCCCAACCAACTACTGCACTATTACCTGTTGCTACATCTCCTGCTTCAAAAGCACTTGAGGTTGAATTATAAATAAGGGCTTGGCCATTTGCGACCCCACTTGTATCAACATCAACTAAATCATTTGCATAAATCCCTGCTGGGCTAAATGTTGTCCACGCTACTACTGTTAAGTTATCTCCTGTAGTAGCCCCTGTGTTTAATACTACATCACTACCATTTGTTGCTGTGTAATCCGAGGGTTCTAAATGAACACCATTAAGATATACATCAAGATACCCAGGAGTATACCCAGATGTTGCAAAGGTAGTTTGACCAGAAGTTGCAGTAAAGTTATCTCTAGTCTGTGTAGCTTCTGGTACTGGAGTATTTCCTATGTATCCTGCCATAATTTACTCCTTTAAGCTCCTTCAGTTTGTTCTTCGCCAGATACCACTTGTGCTGCTGCAACTTCTGCATCATTTGCTTCGTGTTCTACTTGACGTTCCGCAGCAGTCTTAACTAAGTCATTATCAAATGCATACGCTACGATTGCTGCACGAGTAGCAGGTACTTGAATATCGTTGTCTAAGCAGTGACTGACGGTAATGTCTACGATTTCATCGTTAGCAATTCTTGCACGTTCTGTTACTACATTCTCAGCCCAATCTTCAGGAGAAAGTGCTACATATTCCAGACCTTTGTATTGAGTGTCTGTTAACTCAATTGTAATTGTTGGCATAATCTTTCTCCTTAATTAACCAAGTAAATATCCATAAAAAGCGTTGTCACCGTAACCTCCGTAGAATCCATAATGAGAGCCCGTGCCGTAGATTTCAATATAATCTCCTGCTACTAAATCTATTAAGTTATTCCCTTCTGCCATATCGTATGTGCCAGAGCTTGCTTGACAGTAGATGTAACTTCTCCAAGAGCCATTTACATTTATTTTCCAAAAGAAATTACCAAATCCTGTATTCATTAAACCACGAATACCAATATAGTATTTTCCAGTAGTAGGTACTGTAATTTTTGCTCCAGTACTCGTAGAGTGTGAAACGCCTCCTTGAACATATTTAGTGCTAGTCATAGGAAGAATATTGTTATTCCAGCCCCAAGTAGAACTTGAATAGATAGCCCAAGCAGGTTGATAAGGCGTTGTGACACGACCTTGGTCGTCGATACGCATACGCTCAACCATATCGTGGCTACCAACAGAAGTGCGTGTCGCAAATGCTAAATCGGCAGCATAAGCCCCAGTTCTGATGGCGGCAATACGAGCAGAACTTATTTGTGACCCTGTAGATGTTTGTCCTGCTTGAAAGTAAATTCCCGCATACGAATTAGTAGTATTGTCTGTGGTGTTTTTTATTGCTAATTCGTGCGACCTAGGGGAATAACTTGGGCTGCTTGTAATAGTAGTTGTCCAAGTAGTAGTAGAATCTTTTGTTATATCCAGAATGCCAGCAGGAGTGGTGTCACCAATACCCAAACGCTCAGCACTAGCATCCCAGTAGAACTTAGCTGTTGTACCTGTATCTTCGTAGAAGGAGATGTCGCCATTACCCTTCACTTGAAATCTATCGAGATTATTCGATTTAACATAAAGAGGTAATGTGTCGATGCTAGTATTTGTAGTGTCTATCCTTAAGCCGTGATAACCACCGCTATCAGTTGGATTAGTTAAATTTGCAGCAAGATTACTATTGCTTTCAACAGTCAACCCATCAGCAGTCACCTTGCCTGTTACATCAGCACCACTTGTAGTAGCCTGAACGCGAGTAGTACCACCAGAGTCTTCGAGAGCCGTAGCATCTGGGATAGCACCAGGTGCTAGTTTAGCAGCTGTTACTGCACCATCTTGAATGTCTGCTGTTTCTACGGTATTACTCTCAACATTTAATAAGGTAACACCTTGAGATTTACCGATATAACCTGCCATTATGTTTGCTCCAATACACTCAAAATAACATCAGCTGAAGTAGCTGTATCAGAAGTAACTGTAAATACTTCCGTAGTCTCCATAATAATTTTTCCATCCAGCACTGATAATGCTGAACCACTAGGAACAGGAGCACCTTTTACTAAATATGTAGAACCAATTTGTACATCTACATTAATTGCTGCCCCTGTTTTATTTGCCACATTACATCCGATTATGACGGCTGTAGTAGAAGCTGGTACTGTATATACAGTTGCTGGAGAAGCACCAACGTCAGTGGCTGTATAATTTTTAAAAGTATTTGCCATTTATATTCTCCTATCCTAAGGCTATTGCAAAAGCAAGAGCATTACCTGCATCTTCTTTTCCGTCTAAAGTTGTCTGTAAATTTGTTATATCACTAATACTATGTGTGTGACCCACTGCTGCAATACCAGCCTCAGCTAATGTTTGATTTTCCCAAACACCACTTGTAGCATTCCATTGTAAAACTTCACCATCAGTATTGCTTGTAATTAATACATCGTGTAGCTCATCAATTTCCCAACCATTGTTAACGTGAACAAAGATTGTACCTTCAGTACTATGAGCACGAGTTACCCAACCTAAATGTACTAAATGATTAGGACTTGTAGGTTTAGTATTTGTAAATTGACCAGATGTAGTGTCTAACCATAAGGCATCACCATCACTATAAGTTAATGGGTCAATATTTAAACCTCGTACTAGACCTTCTGTTGTGACACGTCCTGTACTATTATTACTAATATCTTCTGTAGCAATTGCAAAAGTTGACGCTGAACCTGATTCTGTACTAGCATTTGCTAAATCAATTGTGACTTTATTACCAGAAGCTCCAGTAACTTTTACAACATCACCATTACTAATATCAGCCCCAGATTCGTTCTTAACAACTAATCCTAATTCTTGTCCTAATTGATATGTGACATCAGCACTAACAACTAAATCAATAGTTTCATCATCAGTATTCCAAGATAATGTTCCAGCATCACCTGTTCCACCAGTTACTTGAAAACTAGGAGCAACTAGCTCACCAGTCATTGTGTCACCACTAATACTTACAAAAGATGATGGGCTTACTGCGACATCACCCCAAGCCGAACCATCATAAATTCTACTAATATTGCTTGTCGTATTAAAATACCAATCACCAGCATTTAGTGGGTCACCATTTAAATCAACTGTTGGGTCACTTGCTTGACCACCTAGATATGTACCTTCCATACTATCTAGAGCTGCCTGAGCTGCTGTAGCACTTGCTGCCGCATCACTTGCTGAAGTCGCTGCATTAGTCTCACTTGTAGCAGCATTAGTTTCTGAAGTAGATGCATTATTAGCTGAGGTTAAGGCATTACTTGCGTATGTTTGAGCAGAATTTTGACTTGTTAAGGCATTAGATGCACTCGTAGCTGCTGAAGTTGCACTTTGAGAAGCTGCAGTTGCAGAAGTAGCCGCATTCGTTTCAGAAGTTGCTGCAGCTGTTGCACTACTTGCTGCTGCTGTTGCACTTGTTGCTGAGTCTGTTGCACTGCTAGCACTTGCTGTTGCACTTGTTGCTGAAGCACTTGCACTTGTGGCTGATGCTGTTGCACTATTTGCTGCATTTGTCTCCGAGGTACTTGC
>Ga0255766_10001795_pt1 | contig 19426 bp, 17 predicted proteins | sample 071ome_23_FD_179966 | JGI IMG/M metagenome (GOLD analysis project Ga0255766, IMG submission 179966) | Coastal salt marsh microbial communities from the Groves Creek Marsh, Skidaway Island, Georgia - 071403BT metaG (version 2) | ecosystem: Environmental > Aquatic > Marine > Intertidal zone >... | reverse complement strand
TAGCGCCCAGTATAAGAATCAAATGTTTTTCAACCGGTGTGATCGTCTCATACGCTCATAAGTGATAAGCGCTTCCACTTGCTCGTCGCTCATCTTGAGCTCTGCGGCCAAACCCTGGATCTTTCTTAATTCTTCCGAAGAGATGGTTCCGTCTTCCAAAGATTCCTCAATTTCTTTGTCTAGCATGGTTTTCTTCAATGCCATCCTATTTGCAAACGAAGAGCTCACGATTCCAGTCATAAGCGCTACAGTGAGAACTCCAATTATTGCTGTGAATGACCCTATAATTTTCCCTACAGGAGTTACGGGCGATACATCCCCATAACCCACGGTCGTCAAGGTAATTAGGGACCACCACATAGCATCTGGTATCGATGCAAAATCATCGGGCTGGGCTCTGCCCTCAGCAAGATAGAGCGCGGCACTTGAAAAAAACATTGCAACGAACAACAGATATAACGTAGCGAGTAGTGAATTTCGTTCTTCAGAAATTACCGAGTAAACATCAGAGAAAGCGCTCGAATAGTGGCTGATCTTCAGAAGCCGGAGAAGTCTCAATATTCGGACCCATCTAAGATCTAGCGAAACACCAACGACTTGTAATAGGCCGGGCAAGATCGATACAAGATCGACTGCACCAGTAAAACTGAAGATGTATCGGAGGCGTCGAGAAATCGTATTACCAGCCACGTCGTATTTCGACGCAGCTGTCCAGACCCTGACCAAATATTCTATCGTAAAGAGAATCAGAGAAATAATTTCAACTGATTGAAAGAAGACGCCGTATCTATTGCCTAGCGAGTCAACCGACTCAAGACTCACACAGATTAAGTTAAATATAATGAGGAGTGAAAGAAACAGATCGCAGGTGCGACTATATATGTCACCTCGCGATCCCTTGTCCACGATTTCCAGTACCCTATCTCTGACAGCGATATATGTCATTTTTCTAACTTCTGATTCAAATTAAACTTATTCATTTTCTGTATCAGCGTTGTTCTGGGCATTCCAAGGATTTGCGCGGACTTAGAGACGTTCCAGCCACACCGATCCAGGGCAGCGATAACCAAGTTCCGTTCGATATTATTCAATACATTCGGGGCATCAATCCCCTCAGCCGGAATCAGGGGGCGCACCTCGGAGAGCTCTACGATTTGTTCATAATCAAAGAACTCGCCAATTCCCCCTTCACCTTCTGATCCAATATCTTCGCCTGAAACATCCTCGCTCAGATCTTCTTCTATGCCATTTTCCGCATACAGGTGGGCTATCGGGAGGGGCAGGAACTGTTCAGGGATATCGCTGAATCGAATGACGGACCCTGAAGCCAGCACTGTTATTCGCTGCACGAAATTAGAGAGCTCCCTGACGTTCCCTGGCCAATCATAAGCAAGCATTGCAGAGAGTGACTTTTTGGAAATAGAGAATGTCTTTGATTTCGACTTCGACTGAACAGACAGGAAGTGAAGGACGAGCTTATCTATGTCTTCGGCTCTCTCCCGAAGTGGCGGGACCCTCACCGGCAACACATTCAAGCGGTGGAAAAGGTCTTCTCGGAATCTGCCTTCTTTGACCATGTCCTCCAAGTTCTTATTCGTGGCTGCAACCAACCGGACATTAGTTTCGAGTAAGTCATTGCCCCCGACCGGCTGTACTTTCTGCTCCTCCATGACCCGCAGCAGCTTAACTTGCAGATCAAGTGGCATATCCCCAATTTCATCTAATACCAGAGTGCCCTCGTCAGCTAGCTGGAATTTGCCCTTCCGGTCACATGTCGCTCCAGTAAAGGCCCCCTTTACGTGACCAAAAATCTCGCTCTCAAGTAGCTGGTCCGGGATCGCCCCACAGTTGATGAACACAAGCTGACCAGTCCGACCAGAGAGGCGGTGGACCTCCTTGCAAATTAGCTCCTTTCCTACCCCAGACTCCCCCAAGACTAAAACGGGGGCATCGGCAACAGCGAACTTGCCAAGCAGCGATTTTAATTCGACCGTCAGGGAACTCGAACCAACTATAGGATCAGATTGTCGCTCTATACTCATCAGAATTTTCTACAGGACCACGCTATGTTATCGGCCTAGTGCTTGTTTTCTGGGGCAAATATTGTGCAGGATAATCGCTATTAGTGTATCAAAATTTGATCAATTGGATTTTACAACGATATATAATGTAACGCGCCCGAGAATAGTGGATCGAAAACTGAACTAAATCGTCCCAAGCCAACTAGAATTGCTGATATCGAGACCATACCATGAAACCTCAGATCTTGATTGAACTCGCCTTATTATTAATCCTCGGCACAGTCATGGGACTAGTCATGGCTATAATGGCGAATGGCTTTGTGGAGGGCGTAAGCTCAGCGGCTAGTTTCAGAGAATCGGCTGAGCTCTTGCAGTTTACAATAGGTAGCAGCTCTTATTCTGCCTCATCTCTTGTAATTCTCCTGTTAGCTGCAACTGTCGTGATTGCGTTGAGAAGGGCGCTCGAGCTCGACAGCTGGGCTGGGCCCGCTGACTCAATCTTAGCAGCACACACCGACTCCAGCGATGTCGACATAAAAAAGGGGTTAGCATCCACATTGGCAGCCTTCACATCTGCCGCCGGTGGTGGATCAGTTGGTCAGTATGGGCCGCTCGTGCACTTTGGCGCTACAGTCGGGAGTATCTTCAAAAAAATAGGCCTGAACAGGATATCTGGGGATGTATTCTTAGGGTGCGGGGTGGCAGCCGCCATTTCTGCAGGCTTCAATGCCCCGCTGGCTGGAGTAATCTTTGCTCACGAGGCAATCCTCAGACATTTTTCCCTGAGAGCCGTGGCGCCGATTTTTATTTCTTCTATTAGCGCTAGCTCTTTCGATCAGCAGCTATTTCCTTCGAGTCAGTCGACATTTCAAACCGTTTCTATTGCACCTCCATTGTTACAAATCGTTCCTTATCTAATTGTCGCCGGGATTCTTTTTGCAGGACTAGCCCTGACCTTTATGTTAGCGCTCCGCTACGCGGCATCAATCGGGAAAAGAATCCAATCGAAAAAGATAGAGGCGCCAATAGTTGCCGCGATCGTATGCGGAGGGTTCGGTATTTTTGTTCCAGAAATTCTTGGAATCGGTGTGGGTGTTGTTAACGACTTATTTCAGGGCAACTATGATATTCAGTATGTGGCACTTATCCTTGCACTGAAATTAATAATGACTGCCATGTGTATAGGGTTCGGTCTGTTTGGAGGAGTGTTCTCTCCTGCACTCTTCATTGGCGTTTCAGCGGGAGCGCTGGTTAGCGCGATTCTCAACTTCTCTGCTATGGCAAGCTTCAGTCAAGTGATGATGATCGCCGGAATGGCGGCCGTGAGCTCCTCTGTCATTGGGGCACCGATATCAGTGATTTTGATAGTACTCGAGCTCACTGGCTCTTATGAGTATGCGGTCAGTGCGATGGTGGCCGTAATAGTTAGCAGCTTGATCACGCATCGTGTATTTGGCCTGTCGTACTTTGATCGTCAGCTAAAAGATAGAGGAGTAGATATGTCCCTGGGGCGTGAAGATATACAACTGAGTCGCACCCAATTGAGCAGTTTTATATCGCAAGACTGCCTAATCGCCGATGCCTCTGACTCTGGTGATAATCTATCGCAGCGGATGTCAGAAATGCAGATGACGGAGGCCTACATCATTGGGCGCGACAAGGTGTTGATAGGCAAGGTAGACATCTTCGGGGCTCAAAGGGCGGGCGGCAAACCCATCGCCACAGAACTAAGTAAGGACGCACTAGTTTTGAAGGATACCGATTCGCTGAAGATCGCACTGAAGTCTATAGAAAACTTTGTTGGTGAAAGCGTGCCCATCGTGGCGGAAGATGGCTCATTCATGGGCGTATTAACCGAAGGCATGCTGTTCTCGGCAGCATCCTCGGTAAAAGCAGCCATAACGAAATTAGAAAAGGAGTAAGAATATGAGTATATCTATGGTCTATCGCACTTTGAGTCTGATACTGGTCATTGTTCTGCAATATAAATTGGCTCTTGCTCAGGAGGATAGATTTGATGCTGGTGTAGCAGCCAACGAGAGGGGCCATTTTGCAACCGCGCTCAGAGCATGGTTACCCATGGCGGAGGAAGGGGTTGCTGAGGCTCAAAACAATGTGGGACACATGTATGAAAAAGGGTTGGGCGTAGCACAAAACTATGCGCTGGCGATGCAATGGTACCGGCGCGCAGCAGATCAGGACCTCGCAGAAGCTCAGTTAAATATCGGGCTTCTCTACTATTATGGATATGGGGTGGCTACTAACTACAGGGAGGCCGTACGCTGGTTCCAGGATGCTGCTGAGAGTGAGTTGCCAGAAGCAGAGTATATGTTGGCTCTGGCCTATGAACAAGGTACTGGAATAGGACTCGATTACAGGGAAGCGAGGCGATTATTCCTAAAATCAGCTCGCGCAAATTATGCGCCAGCTCAGATGATGTTTGCGTTCATGCTCCAGGCGGGAGAAGGAGTAGATTCAGATTCATTCAGAGCATATGTGTGGGGCAAAATTGCAGAACACAATGGATCTAAAGAAGCATTGGACGTAACCAGCATCGCAACGGTTTTACTAGAAGATGAAGAGCTTTTGGAAGCAGAAGCTATGGTGAGACAATGCTTAGAAGAGGGATTAGACAATTGCCCTTAGGAGCCGCCACGGACGATGACTTCGATTCTACGGTTTAGTGCCCGTCCCTCCTGATTGTCGTTGCTTGCCACTGGCCTTGTATCTGCGTGGCCTTCTACCACAACACTGCCGGCCGTCAGAAATCCCTGCCGTAACAGATAATCTGCGACTCTCGACGACCTCGCTGAAGATAAGTCCCAGTTGTCTCTGTACCTACCCCCAAAAGCTAATGGCACGTTGTCAGTATGTCCTTCGATCTCGACCAAGCCTCCTGCCCCTGCCAGAGACGCTCCGACGCGATTCAATACGTCAAAGAAACTTTGTTCTAGTTCAGCGCTTCCACTCTGGAAGCTGCCCTGCTCGCTTAAGGTTATAATTACATCCTCACCATCTAGTGACACCTGGGCCAGACCATCTGCGATTTCTTCACGCAGGTTGGAGCGGATTAGTTCATACCTATCAGTTGCTAAGCTGTCTTCTCTATACTGCTCCGAGTTATACCAATTCGGAGAATTACCGCGTTGAAAGGCGCCACCGCTGAGAGTTATCAATTCGGAAGTATTTGCTTGGACCATTGCGATTCGGGCAAGGGCATCAATCATATCGCCAGTAATACGTTGCCCACCTTCCGATATTCCTTGCCTATTTGGAAAGGAAACATCGATGCCAGATTCTGTCCTAGTTATATTGACCATGCCCTGGGAAATCTCTTCACGCAACTCTTGTGTTAGCAGATCTATCGCGTTGGTTTCCGCGGAGCCATCGCCGATGTTGAAGGAAAGTTCGTCTTCGTTCGGGGGCTCGTCGGTCTTTTGTTCCTCTATACGATTCGAAGCTGTCGGATCAGTTACGGTGCGCTCGTATTGCTGGAGGATAATACTCTCTGCCGTTGGCGGCTCAATAGAAGGAATCACTGTCTGAACTCCAAATGCACTCCTCATCGAACCGGCAACTTCCTTATACTTAGGAACATTAACTTGCGCAAAGGAAAGAATGAGAACAAAAAATGCCATCAAGAGTGTCGCCATATCTGCAAATGTTGCCATCCAAGCCGGCGCCCCTTTACTACATGGAGGACAGTCCTCACCAGCCTCTTCCTCGGTTGCATTATCTTCTTCCTGACCTTGACTGGCTGAGGCTTTATCTTGCTCCACCTCGCCGTCGCCAGTCTCTGGAACAGCGGCGCCGTCATCGACCACAGAATCCGGACCTGGCTGACTGCCCGGATCTTCTTCAGAACTCGAGGGCAGCTCCGCAGGCTGGCTTTCATTCTTGCCCTCAAGTTCAGAATCTTGTTGATTTTTTTCTTGACCGTTGCTCATAGTGATAACTTACTAGCTCTAGTCCGGTATTTTAATTTCAATACGCCGGTTTGTTGACCGGCCAGCCGCAGTATCATTAGAAGCTATAGGGAAAGTTTCGCCAAAACCGGCCACCTCGATACGAGATGGTTCGATGGCGACTTCCTCCTCAAAGTAGGAGGCCACAGATGCAGCACGAGCGGCGGAGAGCTCCCAGTTAGATTCAAATCGATCACTGAACATAATTGGTATGTTGTCGGTGTGACCTTCCACGCGAATACTGCCGGAGCCTGTAGATACAACCTCACCAATCTCAGAGAGTGTCGACAAAAATTGCTGCTCAAGATCGGCGCTTCCTGACTCAAAAGAACCTTGACTGGCGATGCTAATCACAATCATCTCATCAACTCTTTCTACACTGAGAGAGCCAGCTTCGATTTGTGAGGTCAATTGCGTACGAACTTCTTCAAGTCGAGAAGGACTATCAGCATTGTTGTAATACTCGCCTACACCAACATTCGGGTTCGAATTTCTTGCAAGCTCATCAGTTCTGTCCGAAAGAGACATATAGATTTCAGATGCTACGGTCGCCTGAGTTTCGGCAAGCACCGAGGCTACCGCCAAGAGAGCCGCGGTTTGGTCATCCGAAAACTGACCCTGGTCAGAAGTATCCTCCTGAAGTAATGCAGCGACTTCGATAGATATTTGGTCATTTACAGCTTTTACCTCCACGAGGCCGGCTTCTATTTGGTCAGATAACGCAGTGGAAACTACTTCCATCTCTCTTTCAAACTTATTCTCACTCTCACCGGTGCGACGGATCAAATATTCAGCAGTCGGATCGATTGGTAGTTGGTTAGGATCGTTTATTACAGTTCTTTGGGAAAGAGCTGGGGAATAATCTTGAACTAGTAGTGCACGACCTCTCGGGATTTGGATTGTGGGCCTAATTTTTTTAATTCCGAATGCATTCTGTATGGACCCATTGATCTGTTCAAACTTGCGTATCTCTGTGTCCGAGAATGAAAGAAGCAAAACAAAAAAAGCCATTAGCAAAGTGGCCATATCGGCAAAAGTAGCCATCCAAGGAGGTGCGCCTTTATTGCAGGCAGGACAATCTTCCTTGGCAGAATCATCCGCGATTGCTTGGGTATCACCGGGTTCATCTCCATCGGAAGAGACGTCAGGTTGGTCTGTCGTTACGTCTTCAGCAGAGGATTCTGCAATCTCTGAATTAACCTCATCCGAGACCGCATCACCAACCTCGATGATAGTCTCCTTATCAATACTCTCTGCTTCTTCTGACATTTCCTTTCAACCTGATCATTGGGCCTCAAGCAATTCAGCTCGGAATTTTGGTGGCACAAATGAAGCTAGATAGTCAGTCAGCACTCGCGGATTACCCCCAGACTGGATAAAGAGCGCGCCCTCGATGATAAGTTCGCCGTTCGCGGCTTCTAGCTCTGACTGATTAGTTAACTTTTGAGATATCGGAATAGCTACCACGTTTGCCAGAAACGCGCCATATAGCGTTGTCAATAACGCGGTAGCCATAGCCGGCCCAATAGACTTCGGGTCAGACATGTTACCTAACATCGCAACCAGCCCAATCAATGTTCCTATCATCCCCATCGCTGGCGCAATCTCTCCCCACGCAGAGAAAATTCCTGCCCCCAGCTTGTGACGTAGTTTCATTAATTCGATGTCTTTCTCCAGAGTCTTCTTTATCAGCTCAGCCTCAGAACCATCGACCAGCATTCCTATGGCTTTCGAAAGAAATGGATTTTGGATCTCCTGACCTTCTAAGGCAATCATCCCATCTTTCCTAGCTATGGTTGCATATTCACCCAGCTGAGTTATCAGGTCTTGCGGCTTGTCGAGAGGATTCTTAAACGCTTTCCCAGCGACCTTGATGGCAGCTTTGAGCTCATCCAGAGAGCACCTAAGCACAACAACCATAATGGATCCACCGAAAACAATCATAAGTGAACCAGGGTCGGCGTAAGCATTGAAACCTGCTCCTTGTTGTAAGATAGCGACGCCAATAAAAGCAAAGGCTCCAAGAACACCAATTATCGTAGCTATATCCATCACTATTACCCTAATACTAACTAAACAAGAACGGACAGCCGCGCGGTAACTGCACCCAACGGCAGAAGCCGAGTAACTGAACTCGCCAATAAGTCCCAATGGTCTGCGAGACTCATTTATTGATACATGCGCGAACTTAGCGTAAATATCTGTGAAATTTGCCTAATTTCAAGCACAATAGACAAAGATTCACGCTCATAGCTTGTAGTCGCTTCTATTTTTCAACATCGACATTTGTTAATAAAATCATGAGCATACAGACCTCAAGAGTTTCGGCTGTTTTGTTGCTCTCTGTCCTTCTTATTAGCGGCTGCGATCGCGTAATGTTCACTCCCTCATGCTCAGCCATCGGTCCGCTAGACTATGGATCGAGATTTTCAATCCTAAGAAACGGCGTAATCTCGGACTCTACGACAGGCTTAAGCTGGTACCGATGTCCATTTGGCACATCCTATAACGGGCTAAACGCCTGTCTTGGAGCACCTTCACTTCTAAGCATTTCCGATGCAGAGCTCTCGGTACAGGAGACAGCAAGTAAGTCCGGAGTCAGCTGGCGTCTCCCAACGATGAATGAATACAAGTCTATCCTCAGGGAGGATTGCGAGAACCCAGCCCTAGATCCTTCCCTATTCCCCGGCGCACTAGTTGAAAACCATTGGGCTTCTGATAATCTGAGTAAGGGTTCTTCCCTCCAGTGCGCCGTTTATACCTATCAAGGAGCGAGCTCGTGCAGACTTGATAGAGAAAACCTGTTCCCATTCTTAATAGTCACTGATCAACAGTTACAGTGAATCTATTTTGGACTTCGCTCGATGCTCGGTTTTAATCTAAATTTTAGACATCGATCCTCGCTGACACTTGACACCACCAAGCTTGGAACCTGAGCCGATTTGAATCCAAACGCCTTACAGCCGTGGGGATGCCTGGGCGCCCAAGTGACGTAATATGATGCGCAATTAATGCAAACTTGCCCACTATGCGAATCATCTCTTTTTTTTATAGATTTCATGGTAGTACTTCCATCCGATCAAAGATGGGAGTCCTATAGCAATGAACCAAGGGGCAATTTTCAGTATAGAATAGCCTCCAAATATCGGTTCAGACGGCTGCAGAAATAACACTGCTAGGATCGGAACAGCTAGAATCAGGTATGTGCGGACAATCTTACAAATTGGACAATCTGCCGAATTCATCACGATAAACTCCTCCCCTAATTACTTGTACATATTAGACATAGATTCGAACTGACCTTCAAGGTAAGTCTGAGTATCTTTGCTCCTTTGAACAAGTGATTCCATCGCAGCGAATTGCTTGATGTATTTTTGCTGGAGATTCAAGAGCTTTTGCTCGAGTTCTAGCAACTGTTCGGCGTACTCATCGACTTTATCCTGAGCAGAACTAGATTGGCGCGTGATACTGCCGGAACTTCCAACCAAGCTATCCAGTTCAAGGCTCGCATCCATAGAAAGCCCCTTGTTAGATGAGTCGTATCTTGATTGTGATTCTGTGTCTGCCGTCAGCATGGTGACTGCAGATCTGTAATTGGTAGAAATCACCGAATTATAAATCTTATCGTCTACGTACATGTCGCCAGATAGGTTAAACGACAGCCCGAGATCTCTCAAACTGCTCAGCCCACCGGATGGCGTAGAAGACGTCTTATCGACGAGGTTCTTTATTTGTCTTGAGACCAGATTAACGAATGACTTATCTGAACTTAGCGAGCCAGAATATTCGTTTTCACCGCCTTCCGTTGTTAGATCTTTAGCCACAGACGAGAAGCTGTTGACTGTGTCGACAAAAATATCGATCGTGCCCCGCAACGAACTCTTATCCTCACTGATAGATATCAAAGCATTTGTGGCGGTAGTGCTTTTCAGATTTAAGGTAACACCCGGGATTACATCATCGATGCTATTTGAGTCGCGCGTTATGGTTAGACCATTGTAAACAATCTCAGAATCTACAGCCGTCGTTCCAGTTGCGAATTGAAATGGATCGCTAGCAGGCGAGGTGGAAACAGAGTAGCCGTTGCGCCACCCAAGCTCCCCGTCGAGCAAGATATACCATCCATCTTCAGCCGGTGAATCATTAACGAGCGTCGCCTTAATACCGCTGGTGGATGTATTAATCGCATCCACAACCCCTTTTGGTGTTGCAGTGGTAACTGGGATAACTGCACTATCACCAGAATTCTTTGTAACTGTTATGTTAAAAGAATTGCCGTCATTAAGTTGAGTGGTTTTGGAAGCATATTCGGCGCTTCTCATAGTAGTCGAAAGAGCCAATCTGGCAACTTGAATGTCTGCATTGCCACTTGTAGCTAAGGCTTGTGAATTAATAGTTGCGTCAATGGCAGTAGAGCTATTAGTCAGTGATAGAGACCGAGTGCTGCTTGCCTTAGCCAGGAAGTCTAATACAACCTTGACTTCATTTACGGCGCCAGAAAGCGCAGCGTAACCACTGATTGAGGCCTCAGATTTTTCCTTTCGGGCCGTATATCGGTCTATTTTCGGCTGCGTCTCTGCCGCAGCCAAGTCCTCGGCTAACTTCTGTATGTCAACGCCAGAACCCATGTTCAGACTATTGACTATTGAGCTACCGGCTCCCGATGTAGAATTAACCTCAGCCATTCTCGTCAATCTACCTTAGAAAATTGAACAGTGACATTTGCGTCACCTTGGCGAATGTGTTTTGGGCAGCCTCTAAAGCCAACATATCAGATGAGAGACTGGTAATGGCTTCGGAATAATCAGTATCTTCTATGTTTGACAGAAGCTGCTCATATACTGTTTTTTTCTCTTCAATTATCTCTAGCCTCTCTTCTAGCAAGTTTTGCCGAATCCCGAGGTTCGCTATTTGACCGCCAACTTGATTCCCTAATTCATCGAACTCATCTATCGACCGAGAAATATCCGCTTTTGTATTCGTACCTAGCGCAGCGATGAAGTCCCTTGCCACCTCAAAGATATTAATATTCTGCGTATTGCCATTTTGATTTGTCCGCTCAATTTGCCCGGCAAGATTTGCTCCGGAGCTGTTTATTTTGACCTCATAGCCAGAATCAACCTGTATCTTTAGCTCGGCGGAGTTACCTTTATAAGCAATAGAACCATCAGCCTGTTTTTGGAATGGCTGGATGTTTGTAGATGTTCCAGAAAATAGATATGAGTTCTGAGAGTCCCGCGAATTTGATAGAGAGATCAATTCCTCCAATACCCCTTCTGCCTCAGCCTTCATAAAACCAATATCATCATCGGAATAAGTACCAGAAGATGCAGTAATCGCAAGATCTTTCAGCCGATACACATAATCTTGAAAACTGGTAACTACAGACTCTTCAATAGTTAATCTATCTCGGACGTACGAAAGATTGGTTTCATACGCTGACTGGCGTTGAAGAACAGACTTAATACTCAGACCTTCTAAAGAAGATTCAATATCACTACTTGGAACTGCGGTCTTCTTCCCCGTAGCCAGCTGAGTTTGCAGCTCACCGATACTCTCTTGCTGTTTGGCAAGTTGCTTTGTAAGCACCTCATAATATTGGTTGGATGATATTTTCATTATCCTTGCTCAGCCTATCGAGAGGCAGACAGTATTGAATCGAAAATGGTCGAAGACACCTTGATCACTTGTGCGGCCGCCTGGAATGATTGTTGAAACCGAATCAGATCCGCCGCCTCATCATCAAGGCTGACACCTGAGATAGAGGACTCCAATGTGACAGCGTCCTCATAAACCACTTCAAGTGCCTCCTCCGAAATTTTTGCGAGGCTGTTTACTGCACCTACTTTAGATAGGGCTCTCTCGTAGCCCTGCTGAAGGGTTGCCCCACTCAATTTCTGAGCGTCTTGTATGAGCAGCAGCCGCTGCAGGTTAGAATTATCGCCAGCGGAATTAAGGTTCGCTGTTATCTTGAAAGAATCTCCCTGTGCAGGCATCTTATCAAGAGCGATCTTCAGGTCATTAAAGATGATTTGCGAATCAAAATCGTAGTCCCTTTCGGAGATTACTGTGTTTGTATTAGTGTCAATTATTTGAAAGCGCGTGTCAGTTGTGAACTTGATTTCCAATGGATCTTCTATCGTTGGGATCCGATTCATCACTGACCCACCGACAGAGATCTTTCCATCCAATGAGAATCCATCACTTCCAGAAATAGACACCGCCATATCAGAGAGAGCTGAAGCCGAACCACTCAATTTGGTCGTAAGACCTAATTTCGCTAGATCCGAAGCCTTACCAGCCCCGGCCGCATAATCAACGAACGAGAAATCAATATTAGCGCCAGAGAATTGTAATTGACCGGTATATGTTGAATTCGTTAACCCTAGAGCGTTTATGGATTGACCTACTACATTCGTTCCTAAGCTGATATTGTCTCCTTTAGCTGAATCACGATTGTACAGGGCTATACCACCCTCTCCATCCGCACGAGCAAGAACATCCGTTTGAGCCGCGAAACTATTTATCTTTGCCGCTAGATCGACAACATCCGTGAGTGCTCCAAGGCCAGTTATCTCAATGCCATTAATTAACAGAGATTTTTCGAAGTCAATTTGACTCGCATCGACCTTGATTACATTTTCGGAGGTCGCTGTAACTTTCGTGTTAGCGGAATGTGAATTTACCCAGGAAGCAATGTCTTTTGCTGACAAGGTCTCGCCTGCCGCTAGGTCCAATTGCCCGAGAGAAACCCCATTAAGGGCTAACTGATTTGCTGAGATTATCGTTGACCCATTACCAGCCGAGTCAGTCTGGAGCGGTATCTTTGTGACCGACAATTCATTTGAATTGTAATTTCCGAGCTTGATTTCTTTATCAAGGAACGCATTTGCTCCTGTTTCATTCAGATAATCACTGCCATATAAGCTAGCGCTGTTAAAAAACTTATTATTGTCGACATAGGTTTGCTCCGCCGCTGTAAGCACCTTGCCCACTAAATGATTTTTTTCAGAAGTGATCACTTGAATAGCGAAATCATCGGATACCGATGCATCTAGCTCAATTTCGAAGTCATAGTCCCCTTGTGGAATTACTATCCCAGGAGCCATTGCGCCGGCTTCAAAATTAACTTGACCGAAGCCCCCAAGCGGCTTGGAAAGATCGTTCGCATCTGAGGGAATCACGGGACTCGATCTATAACCGAAGTCTATCTTAGCCAATGCCCCCGATACATTACCCGAAGACGCTTCGATTATTAACCGATCGGCAGAAGCAATCTGATCAATATTCTGCACAGAAACTTTTACACTGTCTGCAGGCCTGCTATTTGAAGAAATTAGGTAATCTCGCCCAGCTAATGGTGGCTCCTTAAAAGTGACGCTGAGATCCTTATACTTAAAAGAATACTGATCATTTAGATTTGGAGTTAATTCTGTTAACTCACCAGCCTCCAAGATGTTCCACGCCCTCTTTCTCGCATCCCATGCAATATTTAATAGCCGCGAAGACTCTTGGTCTCCGTCAACACTTACCTGAACTCCGGAGTTAACCGAACCGTTAGGTTCCGTCATCGCATAATTGGGTGAGATCGTGAATAATTTTTGATTGATTTGACCCTCTCGTGTCAATCCGCCTTGGTGAACTAAGTTAGCTTCACTGACAAACGTTGAAACTATGATGTCCACGTCTGCCCTCAGAGGCTCAATGATATTAGAACGCAGATTGATGAGACCGCCAATAGAACCGCCCTGAACTGATCCGACATTCAGAGCATCACCGAATGGGTCGAATACGATCCCGGTTTGACCGCTACTATCTTGCGCGTACTGAACGCCAACCGCAGTCGACCCCAATCGGTCAACGAATACTGTATTCTTACTGCTGCCTTCGAATCCCGCCGTAACAATACCTGCGTCATCAATTACAAAATTGATCCTCGCAAGCTTAGACATTTCGAGCATCAGAAAGTCACGCTGATCCAGGAGCGCTGATGGCTGCTGGGATTCTTTAGAATGCTTCGCTAGACTCGCATTGAGTGAGCCGAGCTTTTCGGCGTATTCGTTTAATTTATTAAGCTCCGACTCTAATTCACTTTTCACATCATTATCGACTTGTCCCATTTCCGCGCTAGTGGCGGCAAATCTAGAGGCAACATATTCGGAGCTCGCCAAGAAATCCTGTTTGAGAGTTGCGTTTGAAGGCGCAGCACTCAAGCGTGATAATGAAGAAAAGAACTTGTCGAAGGCTGACGAAAGACTCGTATTATCAGATCCCAAATAGTTAAGTAACTTATTGGTGTGCTTAATAATTGGTTCCTGGCTGGCGAGATTGCTTTGCGCAGTCCGCAAATTTGCTTCGGCGAATTGATCGTACGCTCGACCAGTGCGCTCCATCGTGGAACCGGTACCGAGATAATAGACACCCCTCTTGGAAGGAGTATTTTCAGACGACTCGATGGTCTGCTTAGAATAGCCTTCAGTATTAAGATTAGCTATGTTGTTACTTACAGTCGCGAGCGCTTGCCTATAGAGTTGTGCCGCGCTGGCACCAATACTCAGGATGTCTGTCATGACTCAACCCCACATCCCTTAGACTGAAGTGTCCAAAATGGAAGCCTCATCGGAAAGCCCCTCAATAGATTTCAGCCACTCAGCAACCCCGAGCCCATTTCGAGACGACATGTCTCGACTTACTTCCGTGAACAGCATTTCCTGAAACAGTTCAATATTCCTGTTATCTAGGAGTCCACTATTCATTGTTTTAGTTGCTTCATTCATAGACTTTGCTATCAGATTAAAGAAAAGCGACTCAAATTCTTTCGCTATTGTCTCTATAGCCTCGTCTTTTTGATTCTTGGTGCCAGACGCAAGACCTCTCAGACTTGCAATACTCTGAACGTCAAATCCACTGGAAATATAGCTTTGATCAGCCATTAGATGATCACCAGCTCTGCATTAAGGCTTCCTGCCTTTTTCAGAGCATCGAGTATTGCGATTAAAGCAGAGGGTGAAGCGCCTACCTGATTCATCGCGTCTACAATGTCTTGGAGCTCTACTCCCGGCTCAAACACGAACATATTCGAGTCATCTTCTGACACCTGGATATCAGCGTTTGTTACTCCCACAGTTTGTCCTGCGCCGAATTGATTTGGCTGGGATACATCGTTCAAGGCAGTCACACGGACCATTAATGTCCCATGCGAAACTGCAGCAGGCCCAACTCTGACGGAACTATTTATAACTGCCGTTCCGGTACGAGAATTAATCACGATTCGTGCAACTGGCGCACCGGGATCTACCTCTAACTTCTCAATCTCGCTGAGGAAGGAAACTTTTTGATTAGAATCTTCAGGGGCAACAACCGCAATTGACACGCCGTCAACAGATCGAGCAGTTCCAGGACCAAAGGTTTCATTGATGATATTAGTTATCGCTGTTGCTGTACTGAAGTCAGAATTCCGAACGTTTAAAACAATTTGGCTGGACTGTTGGAAGGACGATGGGATTAATCTCTCTAAGATCGCACCATTAGGTATTCGGCCCGATGTTGGGACACCAATTTCAACACTAGAACCAGCGGCATCGACGGAGACTCCCGTTACGGTGAGCGCACCTTGTGCAAGAGCATAGACCTCACCGTCAATGCCCCGCAACTCGGTAAGAATAAGGTTCCCCCCTCGAAGACTTTCAGCGGTGCCTACGGTTGACAAGTTAACATCGAGCTTTTGACCGGGCTTGGCGAATGGTGGTACTTCAGCGGTAACTAGAACGGCTGCTAGATTATCGGTCTGGATGGGTTGCTGAACATTCTGAGTCGCCAAACTCACAAGACTGTCTCCGAGATCGAATTCTGAAACAGGACCATCAACACTTACCCCGAGACCTGACAGGAGTGACTGTAAACTCTGGCCCGTGATTCTCAGATCCTGACCATCCCCTGTCCCTTGCAAACCAGCCACTAACCCATAACCAATTAATTGGTTGCTTCGAACGCCGGCGACATCAACGAGGTCCTTTATACGCTCGGCAAAGGTACTCGGAGAGAAAATTATAAAGAGAAAAATTAATAGACAACGTCTCATCAGAACCGCCTCAAAATGGCCAAATATCGAATAGCAGCTTTGAACCCCAACTGGTTCGAGTTGCCCTACGAAGCTCGCCATTACCGCTATAAGAAAACTCGGCTGCTGCTAGTCTTCTTGATAAAACTGTATTGTTCGGCTGGATATCATCAGGCCTTACTACGCCTCTGACGCTAATTACTTCAGAGCCCTCATTCAGAGCCAACCTTTTCTCGCCAAAAACAATGAGATTACCGTTAGGCATGACCTCCACAACGCTGGCAGAGATAAAACCATATAACGAAGCCGACTGGCCTGCGCTTCCTGTTCCATTGCTAGAGATAACACCTCCATCAGTGTCTATCCCATTAAAGAACTGGCCGCCAGGAAACAACCCCGCAGCCTGATTTGCACCAATGAAACCGTTTTCGGTTTCTCTTTCAGTGCTAAGTGCTGAAGACCTCGAGGCCTGTGCAGTCTCTTGCAGTATGACCGTAACAATATCTCCAACTTGATGGTTACCGGTGGAATAAGATCGGCCGGCGGGATACAACTTTGCGCCATTATCAAAAATTGAACCACTGATAACGTTCTGCTCTGGCGCCACAAGTGGATACGTGACGTCGAGACGATCCTCAGTAAGAACTTCTTCAACAATTGTCGCTGCTCGACATCCGCCTAGTATGGCAAGAACAGCGCATAGCGTAATTTTATTACTCATCTAACATTCCTAGAGATTATTATTCAGAAATCTCAGCATTCCGTCTGTAGCAGAAATCGCTTTGGAATTGATCTCATACGCCCGCTGCGTCTCGATCATATTCACCATCTCTTCAACTACATTGACGTTGGAAGCCTCAAGAGCACCTTGAGTTATCATCCCTACGCCCTGCTGGCCGGGAACTCCAACAATCGGTTGCCCGCTAGCATTAGTCTGGATGAACAAGTTCCGTCCGTTTGGCATCAATCCAGAGTTATTTACAAATCTAGTCAACTGAATTTGACCTATCTGGACAGCACCGCCGCCACCAGCCAATTCAACAGAGATCGTACCGTCACGGCCGACAGTAACGCTCGCCGCCTGCTGCGGTATATTTATCGCGGGAATCAGGGGCTCGCCAGATGGCGTCACCAATTGACCGGCATTTGAAAGCTTGAATGATCCATCCCGGGTATAGGCTATTGTTCCGTCTGCTTGTTGGACCTGGAAAAAGCCATCTCCAGCGATAGCCAGGTCTAAAGCATTTTCAGTGGAAATCATGTTGCCTTGGCGATGGATTTTCTCCGTGGAGACCACACGAGTACCCGTACCGAGCATTAATCCTGTTGGCGTCTCGTTCTGCTGATCGGCCTGAGATCCGGCCTGGACAATCCTCTGATAGAGCAAGTCTTCGAATTGGGCCCTGTCTTTTTTAAAGCCGACTGTATTGACGTTTGCCAGGTTGTTGGCGATAACCGTCATTCTTGTTGACTGCGCCGAAAGCCCAGTCTTAGCTACCCATAGGGCTGCGTCCATCTTCTTTCTCCTAGCTAACTTGCATCATTTGTGAGCCATTCTGGTCGAGCTCTTCAATACTCTTGATAACTTTCATTTGGGTCTCAAAAGAACGATAGAAGTCGAGCAGGCTGACCATAACTTCTACGGCATTAGCGTCACTACCCTCTAATGCTCCTGATTGAACTGAAGCCGGATTGGGGCCTGTAGCAAAATCACCACCCTGCCCATTTGAACCCTCTGCCTCAAACAGTCCGTCTAGTCTTCGAACTAAGTTGACACCACTAGCATCGCGAAGGCCCAATTGGCCAATGGCAACTGGAGCAACATCTGGCGTCTGAATTAACGAGCTAAAGACTTGCCCGTCGGAGGCAATAGTAAGGATAGAGTCTGCAGGTGCGGTTATCGGGGCCCCTCCTTCCCCGAGAACCAGCAAGCCATTCGAAAGTTCCAAGAAGCCGTCTGGTGAGATTCGCATGTCACCTCTACGGGTAAAAGCTACATCGCCATTGACTGCTTGCACACTCATTACTGTTTTATCATTCATTGCGACATGCAAACTTTCGCCTGTTTCTTGAAACGGCCCGGTTCCTATTTCAACAAATTCAACTCTGCTTTGAACGACAGGCTGGAAACGTGAAGGAAAGCCCGGCCCGTTTAAGAACGCCGAAGATGGACGGGTCTGGCTCGCTCTCTTGTAGCCAACTGTGCTCAGATTAGCGAGGTCATTGGTCAACTGCACACGCTGAAAGGTAGAGCTAGTTGCAGCAGCAAGTACCGTATATATGGACCTATCCATTTCCCGTTACCGTTTTATTAAGCTCGAATATTTACGATGGCCTGTGTCATCGCACTAGTCGTTTCAATTGCTTTAGCATTTGCCTGGAAGTTTCTCTGAGCAGTGATCAAGTCAACTAGCTCGGCTGTGAGATCCACGTTCGAGCGCTCGCGAGAACCCGCACGAAGCGTACCAAATCCAGCAGAACCGGCCTCGCCGAAGGAGGCTTCACCAGAGTCTGAGGTCGCAAAGAAACTCGAATCACCAATTTGTCGCAAGCCTTGAGGGCTGCTGAAATTTGCAATAATGATCTTACCAAGAGACTTCTGGCTGCCATTTGAATAACTCGCAACAACAAGTCCATCATCGCCGATGTTAACGCCAATGAGATCCCCTTCCGGTGCACCATTCTGATTCTGATTTAGCACGGCAAACGGGCTGTTGTATTGAGTACTTCCGTTATAATTGACGTTTACTGTCGTCCCGGTGATCGCGGCGCTGTTCAGAGCGTAAGCGGCCACTGGAGAGACCAGCGATCCGCTCGTATCGAAAGTGAGCTCGCCCTTGTCTAGGAAGATTGGCGACCAGAAAGGAATATCGTCCTCGTTGAAGTCGCCCTTGTCTGTCGTTTCGTCCCAGCTTCCATCCTGGTTCTGAACAACATAAACATCACTTGCTCCATCAGTGTCTGGATCAAGGCTTACATAGGTGGATGTGCTGCCGAATGCTGCTGGTACATTTTCGAGGCCCCAGTCCGAATGACCGTTGATTTGGATAAACGACTCAGTTCCTGTGGTGGAACCAGTGATGGTGATTGCGCTTTTCGCTTCATCAAATCCAACAACTACACCGTTAACAGTCCGCCCAAGAGCGTCAGCCATCAGATTGATCTTCGTTTGCAGCTCCTTTGTAAACGTGCCTATCGAGTAGTTACCCTCATCAACATTTATCTGAGAAGATATGCCGTCGACAATAACAGTTAGATTTTTATTCGCTGCAGTTACAGCAAAATTTGTGCTTGGGTCGACACCCATCTGATTACCTGTAACCCTTGCAGGCTCAGAACTCTGTCCCCTCAGGGTAGGTAGGTTATTGACCGCCGAAGTT
>Ga0255766_10001788_pt1 | contig 19450 bp, 44 predicted proteins | sample 071ome_23_FD_179966 | JGI IMG/M metagenome (GOLD analysis project Ga0255766, IMG submission 179966) | Coastal salt marsh microbial communities from the Groves Creek Marsh, Skidaway Island, Georgia - 071403BT metaG (version 2) | ecosystem: Environmental > Aquatic > Marine > Intertidal zone >... | reverse complement strand
TAACTTTAAATTCTGTATCAGGTGGAAGTTTAAGTAATGTGTATGTTTCTGCTCAACAAAAAGGGCAAGCAACCATCACACACTTTGCTAACAATACAGCAGATAAGACTTATGGATATGTTATAATAGGATAGTATATTTTACAAGGTTTTGACTATGGAGACCAATCTTTTTGTAGTTCCTACAACACATATTCATCAATACTGGCATCTTGCCGAAAAGCATTTACAACGAGCTATAGACACTGGAAACGGTGAATTTACTATAGACCAATTAAAACAATTTTTATCACAAGGAAACTCAACACTATTCTTAGTAATGAATGGTGATGATTGTGAATGTGCATTTACTGTGCAATGGGTCATGTATCCTAATGACCGAGTTGCATACATTACCTACATTGGTGGCATAACTAATCAAAGGTGTTGGGAACAATACTTAACATGGGTAAGAAATAACGGTGGAACTAAAGTTCAAGGTTCTACTGCTAAAGAAGGAATCGTCAGATTATGGCGAAAGAAGTTCGGATTTAAACCTAAATATACTTTAATGGAGTTACAACTATGATACCTTTTCACAAACTATTTAGCATCTTCTTTGGAACAGGAATGGTGCAATTACTGACCTTTTATAAAGGCGGTGGCGGTGGTGGAACTACTGTTCAAAAGCAGTCAAATGAATTAGACCCTACTGTAAGACCGTTTGTAGAATATGGTTTGCAAGAAGCTAAACAGCTTTATCAAACAGACACTCCACAATACTATCCATACCAAACTTATGTATCACCTAGTCAACAAACACAGTCTGCATTACAGGCTGCACAAAATAGAGCATTGGCAGGTTCTCCATTAGTGCCAGCAGCTCAGCAACAACAGTTGGCTACTATACAAGGTCAAAATTTAGGTCTCAATCCATACTTCGCTAATGCTTTACAAGGTGCTGCAGGAGTTGCTACTACACAATTCCAAGATGCTCTTAAAAATATTGCATCTCAAGCATCTACTGCTGGTCGATATGGCTCTGGTGCTATGGCAGATTTACAGTCTCGTGCCTCTACAAACTTAGCTAAAGAACTTACATCTAGAGCTGGTGAATTAGCATACCAAAACTATGCTGCTGAAAGAGCTGCTCAAGAAAGAGCAATACAGCAAGCACCTGCAATGGCTGCTGCTGATTACCAAGACATTCAACAGCTACTCAATGTAGGTCAAACTGCAGAAGACTATCAAAGACAAGCATTAGAGTCAGATATTGCTAGATATGAGTTTGGTCAAAACTTACCATACACTAAATTACAATCTTACCTATCTGCTGCATACGGTGCTCCTATGGGTCAAGTATCAACATCAACAAGCAAATCTTCAGGAGGTAAGTAATGGGAGCTCCAGTATTAATAGGTGCAGGAATAGGTGCATTAACCTCTTTAGCAACAGGCAGAGACCCTTTACAGGGTGCTGCATTAGGTGGTGTAACAGGTGGTGCATTTGGTGGTTCAACAGGATTTGGCTCTGGATTTACAGAAGGTGGTTTGTTTAATTTAGGTTCAGCAATTACTCCATCAGTACCACAAATAGCCACTGAGGGTGTAGCACAATCAGCTTTAACTCAAGAAGGTATTGCTTCACCTTTGTTAGGAAGCGGTAATGTTAGCGTTGGTATGGGATTAGAACCATATAATATGGGGTCATCATTATTATCAAACACAGGTGCTCCAATTACTGCATCACAAGCAGGATTCCAAGCAGCTTCACCTATGAATTTTGCAGATGCAACAGGAGTTGTTGATAATGCTATTATTAACCCATCTACATACATGGGTGGTTTAGATGAAGCTGGTGCATCAGGATTGTCGACAGGTGGCGGTTATGTTCCAGACCCAAATGCAGAAAACTTTGTTACAGATTTAACAACACCAGTTAAAACAAGTTTACTTGAAGATATTGGGTCTACAGCTTATGACAGCCTTGCAGATATGTCTACAATGGATAAAATTGGTCTTGGTGCTATGACTTTAGATGCAATTACTCCAGAAGAAAGAGCTGCTGTAGAAAGTCAAATGGCTAGAATATCTCCTCCAAAAGGAGTAGTTCCAGAAAGAGGGACAATGATAGCTATAAACACACCACGAAGAACATACAAACCAAGATTTGCATAAGGAAAAGACATGGCAATAAAAGATTTATTAAAAAATATTATTCCACAAGATGTAAATATATTTGGTGCTGGGCTACCGTCTTATGCTAAATATGCACAAAACGCTGGTTTAATAACACAAGACCAAATTAATGCAGCTAATAAAAGGTCTCTGTTTCAAGGGCTGCTAGGCATGGGTGCTTCTTATTTGTCTCAACCTAAAAATCAAGGGTATGGAAGTATTATTCCTTATTTAGCAAAAGCCTATGGTAGCGGTATGCAAATGGCACAAAATCCTTATCAGCAATTAGGTCAAGAGTTAATGTATAAAAAACAATTCGATGAATTTGCAAGAGAACAAAAAATTAGAGATTTGCAAAAAAATCTATTTGTTGACCAATCTATCACATCTGCAGAACAGCCAACATATTCTGCTAATGCTATTTCTGCACCTATTGATGCCTCTAATCAAGCTGGGCTAGCTATAGGTCCTGACTTTACTGTTAGAAAGCCTGTGACTACAACAACCACAGAACAAAGAATAGACCCTAATGTATTAAAACAAATATCAGAAATAGATTTACAAGCTGGTGCAAATGTAATGGGTCTTGAGAAAAACTTAAGAGACAGACAGGCATATGACCAAGCAAAAACAGCTATTGATAAGTTTACTCAACAGTATCCTCAATTTGAGTATTTAAAAAATGAACCTGTTGCTGATGCTTATAAATTTATTCAAAATGCTCGCTCACCAGAAGCATATAAAAAAGTTGGGGCTATGGGTTTTTACAATCCTATATTAAAAGAGTTTAGAAATCTTGGTGTTAATTTTGATGATGAAGATTTTATCGGTGAAAAAGGAACATTCCAACAGGCAGGATTTGCTATAGACACAACAAGCGGTTCTCAATACCCAGTAACTGCTGACTCAAGAACTGGTAAAAGATATATCTATAAAGATGGTAAAAAAGTATTTACAAAAGACTTACCTGAAACTTTCCAATTCAGAACAACTGGTGATTTAAATGTTGGTCAATTAACTGGCACACAAATGAATGACCTTTCTACAAAAATTACAGCAGATGGAGAAAGTTTAAGAAGAACATCTGAATTTTTAGTTAGAAATAGCAAGATGGAAAGAGGTTTACCAAAATATCTAAATATGCTTTATGCAGACATGAAAACATTATTAGATGCTGGCAACCTAACTCCTGCTCAACTTGCACAAAAACTACAAGCAGGTGAAATACAAACATTAGCTGGTAAAAACAGATTGGCTATTGTAGGTGGTGGAACAATGACAGAGCAAGATGCTGCAAGGTTAATGATAGCATTAGGTGGAGACCCAAATACTATTCTACAAAATCCACAAGTAGCAGAACAATTAATTTCTAATATGTTAAGAGACACTTATACTGCATACAATCAAGATTATAAAAATTATGATATTCAATTATCACAAGGCAATCAACAATATGCTGGTATTAATAAATTTGAATTTAATAAACAAACCATTAACGCAATGTCTCCTAATGTTGTTTTAGATTTAAATTTAGCAAGGTTACCAGACATGACTAATCAGCAAATTGTAAAATTGTATGTTTACAATAAAGATAGATTTAGAGAAGCTATGCTGGATGACTCTGTAACTAATGAAGAGCGTGCAAAAATTATGAGAATTTTAAAAGGTAAGGAATAATCTATGGGACTATCTAAAGAACAATTTTTAAAAGAATTTGACACTATGCAGGTAGAAGATTCTTCTGCTTTTTCTGATGATAGAGAAATAGTCGATTATTATAATCGAAATGCAAATAAGATTAGTAATGTTACAGGTGGAATAAGAGCTGTTGGTCAAGGCTTGTCTTTAGGCTTTGGTGATGAGATAGAAGCTTATATTCGCTCTATTGGAAATGATAAAACATATTCTGAAAATGTAGAAAATATTAGAAAAGAACTAGAAGAATTTAAAAAACAAAATCCAGCATTAGCTTATGGAGGTGAAATTGCAGGCTCTGTGGTTTCTTCATTAACCCCAGCAGGACTTGTTGGAAAAGGGGTGCAGGGAGCTACAAAATTAGCAACATTAGGAAAAGTAGGTAAATTAGGAACTGTTGGCAAAACTATAGGCACAGCAGGTGTTGAAGGTGCTATATATGGTGCAGGAACTGCTGGCTCTGGAGAAGGAGAAACTTTAAAAGGTGCGACTGGAGGCGGTTTAGCAGGTATGGCAATGGGCGGTATATTTTCTTCATTACTTCCTCGTTCTACAGATGCTGCTAAAAAATTACTAAAAATGGGAGTTAGACCAACAGTTGGACAAACATTTACAGAAGGTGCTGCTGGAAAATTAGCTAAAGGGTTTGAAGAAAGTAGCACAAGTTATATTGGATATGGTAGGTCTGTAGCAGATGCAAGAGCTAATGCACTATCTCAATTTAATAAATTAGTTATGACAGAGGCTGTTAGTCCAGCATTAAGTAAAGCTGAATTAAATAGTTTAGCTAAACAAATAAAAGATGTAAATGGTAAGGAAGCATTTGACATTGTAAGTGAAACTATATCTAAAAAATATGATGATGTATTAGAGACTTTATCTATACCATCTACAGGTTTAAATAAATTAGAAAACAGATTCGATGATATTTTAGAAAAAGAATATGGAAATATAATTGACAAATCTGATAAGAAAAAAGCTTATTCAATTTTTATGAAGCATTTAAAAAAGAATACAAAAAAAATTGATGGAGATGAAGTTTTATCTGGAAAAAATGCTAAACAGTTTGAAACAGCATTAAGAAAAGAAGCTGAAAAATACAATAAAGCTGGAGGCTCTGATGCAAATATTGGTGAAGTATTTGACGAAATTAGAAAAGATTTTAAAAATATAGTAACAGAGTTTGACCCAAATAATGCACTAGCTGATGTTAATAAAGCTTATGCTGGTATTGTTCCAATTAAAAAAGCTGTAGTTAAAGCTAATAAAACTAAAGGTATATTTACTACAGAGCAATTCTTAAACTCTTTAGCAGAAGCAGATATGTCTGTTGGCAAAACAATGACAGCTAAAGGAAAAACAATATTTGGCGATTTGCCAGAAATTGGTCAAGAAGTTTTAGGGAAAACTATCCCTGATTCTGGTACTGCATCAAGACTTGTTTCTGGAAATTTATTAGGTAGCGGAGGTCTTCCAGAATTTTTTAAAACTTTAGGATTGTCAGCATTAGGTGATGTAGCATATAGCCCTATCACTCAAAAAGCATTAAGGGGTGGGCTTGGTCTACTTGACCCATCAACAAGAGCAATAACTCCATATGCCGCAGGGCAATTATCTAACAATCTTTTAAATACTCGCCCTGAAACAGAAGAGGAACGATTATTAAATATGCTGAAATGATATGGCACACACTAAAACTACCCCCTATTAACTTATACAACGCACCAAAAAGAAAGGATTCTGATGGAAATGGACCACACCGAAGCTAGGCTCAACACACATGAGGCTATATGTAAAGAAAGATACGAGTCTATCTGTGCTAGACTAACACGATTAGAAAGAATCATGATTGGTATGACTGGTGGTATTCTTTTTATTTTAATTCATATTGCTCTTAAAATGGGTTGATATGGATAGATTAACTACAGTTATTGTATGTTGTTTATTATTAGGATTATTTTGGGTACATTATGCGTTTTCTGCTGACACTACTATCAAATATTCTGGGATGCCTGTCCCATCTGCTATGTCTCCTAGCATTAGTGCTTTTTCTAATGACATGTGTAAGTCTGGCGTTTCAGGTGGAGCTAATACAGGCGTTATTTCTATCAGTGGCGGAGCTACTATAACAGACGAAAACTGCGAACGAATCAAACTTGCCAAAGTCATGAATGATTTAGGATTAAAAGTCGCTGCTGTTGGTATATTATGCCAAGATGATAGAGTATTTGAAGCTATGTTACAAGCAGGAAGTGCCTGTCCTATAAAAGGTGCTATCGGTGATGCTGCTGAACGAGCATGGTATGAACTTAAACCAGAAGTATTTGTGAGGTTATATGGCAAGGATTACGAGCCTCCTACTGTTACTTATCCAATGGAGTAATTTATATGCGTGGAGTTGTTACTATGATAATGGCGAAGATGGGTGGTATCTTGAAGGCAGTATGGTATGCGATGGTATCGAAGTTAGCGTGGCTATTGAGAACCATTATTGTGAATGGCACAGACCTGATGACCCTTATTGTGACCAGTATCAAGTCACTGCTTGCGTGGACAGTATCGAGTATCAAACACTATCTTGTCCCCCAAATTATAGTGGAGGAATACAACAAAGTAGAACCTATGTTTGCCAACAAGCAAGCTGGACAGATTGGGCGACTACTTCTGATAACTGTACCCCTAACCCTCCTACTTGTGTTGCTTCATTTGATTCTAGGATTGTGGCATGTCCTAGTGGTTATGAAGGACAAATTACTGAAACAAGGATAAGTTCATGCCCAAATCCATATGGCACAGAAGTATGGAGCGATTGGTCAGAATCGCAGAACACATGCACTCAAAGCACAACAGACCCAGTATCCCCAATATCGGTGACCAGTCCTACAAACCCTGTCACATCCACAGTAACAGAATCTGTAACTGTACCACAGATAGATGTACCGCAGACGACTAATCCTGCTGAACCGACTATAGAGTCAATCGTCCAAGAAGAACTCAACGAACCTGCTGATGAAGTCGAGACCAGCACTAGCAATCAAACTGATAGCACCAAAGAAGTAAAACAAGACAAACAAGAACGGAACGAAGAACAGTCTAAAGATAATGTAGACAATGTCGTTGATAATAGCAAAGAGATTGTTCATGGTTTTGGACTTGTCCTTTCACTAGAAATCTTAAATAAACCAATGGAGTTTTATCAGCCTCCTTTAGCTGATATGTTTAGTATAACACAGGAGTTTCCAATAGATGCAACTACCAGAGAATTTCAACTTGACCTTCTCAAAAGGAACGATGTCGAAGATTATTATTATTCTATTTCCGATAATACTTGGGAGCGGATACGCAGGGGTGACATTTTACAATAAGATGTTAAAGACTATAGAAGCAACTGGTAAGTTCAGAGGTATTGAAGACGATATTAATACACTTAAATTAACTGTTGATGCAATTAGAGAGAGACAGTTGGAGGGTTTAAACACTAATGTTAGGTTACAAGAAAAAGTTGCTGATGCGTATGTGCTTGCAAAGGAAAGCAATGCAGTCGCTCTATCAACACAAAGAGAACTTAAAGCAACTACAGAAGCAACCAAGTCAGAAGTAGAGACGATGATTAGGTCTGTAGAAGACAAGCTCGATGTCATCAAAAGAGCTACTACTAACCCACTAGATAGGAGATAACATGGTTTGGACAGCATTAATTGGACCAGTCGCAGGTCTATTAGATAAGTTTATTGAAGACAAAGACCAGAAAAATAAGTTAGCACATGAGATTGCTACCATGTCAGAGAAACATGCACAAGAGTTAGCTAAAGGACAATTAGAAGTAAATAAGGTAGAAGCAAGTCATCGTTCAGCACTTGTTGCAGGCTGGAGACCTTTTATTGGCTGGGTTTGTGGTGTAGCTTTAGCTTGGCATTTTGTGCTTTCTCCTGTTATAATATTTATAGCAGCGTGGTTTAATGTAACACTTCCTGCCTTACCTGAATTTGATATGGGTAGCTTAATGACTGTATTAATGGGTATGTTAGGATTAGGTGGTCTACGCACATTTGAGAAATCAAAAGGGTTGACTAAATGAGATTGTCACCACATTTTAGTTTGGAAGAACTAACACATTCCGATACAGCTACTAGGCTTGGTATTGACAATACCCCTACAGTTGAAATCATCGATAACTTAACTTATTTAGCAGGTGAATTAGAATATGTACGAAATATACTTGGTCATCCTATGCTTATTAGTAGTGGCTTCCGTAGCCATGTTCTTAATAATCATCTGGGAAGCAAGCGAACTAGTAGCCACACGAAAGGTTTGGCGGTGGACTTTATTTGTCCTAGCTTCGGCAATCCCCGTAGTGTGTGCGATGCTATCGTTGCTGCCAATGTAAACTATGACCAAGTTATTTTAGAGTATGACAGATGGGTTCACCTATCTTTCCATCCTGACAAGCCTCGTAAACAAGCCTTAATTATAGATAAGACAGGCACAAGACCTTTTGAAGATATTACTACTTGATATAGAAACATCTCCTAATACGGCTCATGTCTGGGGTCTTTACAACCAGAATGTTAGTCTTAATCAACTCATGGAATCTAGTTATGTCATGTGTTGGGCAGCTAAATGGTTAGGTGATAAGGAAGTGTTCTTTAGTTCTATGATGGAAACAACTCATCGTAAAATGATTAAGAACATCTACAAGTTATTAGAAGAAGCTGATGCTGTAATTCATTATAATGGCACAAAGTTTGATATACCTACCCTAAACAAAGAGTTTCTTCTATTAGGTTTAACACCTCCATCACCTTACAAAGAAATAGACTTACTACGAACATCTAGAAGTAAATTTAAGTTTCCTAGTAACAAATTAGATTATGTAGCACAAGCATTAGGTCTTGGTGAAAAAGTAAAACATATAGGTCATGAGCTGTGGATACGGTGCATGAACAAAGATAAACAGGCTTGGGATATGATGAAGAAATATAATATCCAAGATGTTGTATTGTTGGAAAAGGTCTATGAAAAGATGTTGTCTTGGATTAGAAACCATCCAAACCACAATGGGTTCACAGAGGGTGTTGTATGTCCTAACTGTGGTAGTAGCAGTTTACAGAAAAGAGGTTTTTCTTGCAATACAAATACCGTTTATCAGAGGCTTCGTTGCAACTCTTGCGGAAAATGGTCGAGGAGCAACAAGCAAGTGAAGGACATGAAAAAGTTACAATCCGCCATCAGCATTTAGGGAGAACTATGGATATTGATGAAATAGCAGAAGTTATGACAGGTAAAATCATAGAGGAAGTTGCCATTACTTATGGTGAAGATACTATGACTATATTCCTATCAGATGGCTCGTCTATAGAGATAGTGGTTGACTCTATCTATGCTGACATTCCAGAACTAGATGACTAAACGAAAGATTACCCTGCCAGACGGCACAGAGACCGATAATTATAGCCAAGAGTATCAACGATATTGCGAGGCACTAAATCTATCCAAGAAGAGCCTTATGCACCGTCAGGACTGGTTAAATAAGCTTACAGACGAGCAAAGAGTAGAGAAATTAAAGTATTGGCTTAAATTAATTTGGAAACGATAATTAAGCACCTATTCTTCTAGCAACAATAGTTAATAAATTATCTATAGCCAATTCTAACTTCATTTCATAATACAAAGGTTTCTTTGTTTTTAGATACCGAGCATAGATAGCTTCTTGCTGCTCCTTTGGTAGACTATGTATCACAGCATCCACTGTTCTTACATTATCATCTTCCACCTCATCATACATCTCATCAAACGCATCATAACTAGATTCGCCACCAGAAGACATTCCTATAGACTTACTAGGATAGCCTAGCTTATGATTATCTGAACGCATGAACAATCTCCATTTGTCCAGCAATTCTAATAATCTATTCATCTCCATAACTATCCCCAATGAACACTGCTATAATAGCTATCATTATAAACAACATTTTGACCACCATAACCTTTAGATGTGCCATCATCTATCTTTCTATGAGTAACCCCATTCACTTTAAATATCTTATCCATGTCTTCAGGTTTTGGATACAATAGTTCAGCAAGTAAACATTCTTTTACTTTTGCATACATATATATGCCTTGCCTATCCTTATACTTAATGACTGTGCCATCTTTAATCATATTGTGAGTAATGTTGTATATGGTTTGATTCTTGACCTTTAATAGTCTAGCTAGATTACCACAGGTCATAGCTCCACCATCTAATGCTTTCAATAGCCTTTCCTCAAACTCTTCTCTTGTGAGTTTCGTGCCATTAAAAGTTGTATAATAGTTTACGATAAATCCTCTATTTTTACTTTCCATCTGTTTTTCTCCTTATAAAATCCCCAAAGTTCTATTCGTATTCCAGCTTCTCTTACCTTACCAATATTTTCATGTTCTGTCATCTTCTTTCTTCTGGCAGACATATTGTTTTTAGATGTCACCTGTATGGCTAATACTTCATCTCGTCTAATAGCAAGAAAGTCTATAAACCCCCACAAGTCATTCTTCTTGCGACTAAATGTATTATACTTCTCTACATTCTCAACTAAATATCCTTCTTCAGTCAGTCTTTTTCTTGTCGGTATGTTTAGATTTGTCGGCATCTTTCTTTCCAAATATTCTATCCCAATTTTCCTCAAACTTTTTAGGATTGGGGATAGGTCTTGGACTACTTCCCTTTCCCATAATCATTCTCCTTCAAAAATTCATAAAACTCAATTGTCTTCATATCTTTAAATGGGACTTTAGTCACCTTATCTTTTCTTCCGTATCTAGTGTGAATAAGATAAACGCCCTTACCTTCTTTATAATTATTTTCTTTTAATTTATCATTTGTTAGTTTAAACAACTCTTCTCTATTAACCACAAACCATGTATGCTCTCTTTCAAAAACAATATAATCTGCTTTACCTTTTATCCATCCATCTTTTCCTACTATGTTTGTTCCTTCTACCCAAACCTCTGTCATAATTCCTTCTGTATCAGAGTGGTTTAAACGGGCAGAACTTTTTACATCAAACTTTAAATGCTTGTCTGATATTTTTATACACACTCCTCGAACATCCCAGTGCTCATAAATATCTTGTTGTTTAGTTGGGTAACTTATATTAGCTAAATGATTACTAGCAAATCTAAATTCAGCATTTTTACCATATTTATAACAATAATCAAAATGTTGTTTCATATTACCAAAACATTATTAGTCGGTCTTTATCTCTAATGATATGACCTTGCAAAGTTATCCTATACTCATTTGGCTTATATTCTTTTAAATTTGCTATGTTATGCAAAAATTCACCAGTATGAAATATAAAATCACCTACATTATATTCTAGATATTTATTTTCTTCACCATCTTTGTATTCTAAACCAGCTCCACTAGAAGGTATCTCAACCACATATGTAAAGCTGTGTGGGTCTTGTTCGCCTATCCCTAAAGTTTTATGAGGATAGTCTATATGCCAGTTACTAGGAAAATTTAAGAACACTGGGTCTGATTCAAATATATGAAAAGATGGAACAGCGTAATCATGATTCAAATATACTGGTTCACCAAGATATTCTTCTAAGTATTCTTGTATAGATATATAAACATTTCCAAAGTTAGAAATTAATCTTTGATTCATGTGCTTCAAATTTTTGTAATAATCTTCTGTTTTACCATCAAGATAAGCATTACGCCCTAATGTATAAAATGGCACATTAAATCTTTTAATCCAGAATCTTTCTAGCTTTAATACATTAAAAATAATTTCATTTACATCAAAATGTAATTTATCTACTCTTAACATGGACTTCCTTTTTTATAAACCCTTTAGGCATATAAATATAGTCTTCATGCAGACAGCTTGTATACTCTGCATCTTTATAAAATTCTTGGACATATTGATTGGCTGCGGCACAAGAAATAAAGTGCCCAATGTATTCAGGACTGTCCATTGTCATATATACGATTAAACAATATTCAAACATAATAAAAGAGAAACACCCTAGTCTTTGGAGAGTAAACTCACCATTGCTGGCAAGATTTGGAGGATACCAGAGTGCTTCTCAACAATCCTATACATATTCTAATCTATAGACTCTTTCGTGTCTAGCATAATCTTGTTATCTGGATACATTTTATAATGTTTCCCTTTTACATCATGCACCATTTCTACCCTGATACTTCCATCACCCTCTTTAAAAAACTGAATAGTGAACCATTCACCCTCAATCGCTATTCTTCTTATTTCCATTCTTACAAATTCCATGTGCTGACAAGTCTCTACCACACCACCATTTCTTCTTGTCATATGTATTAGCAGGTTGTTTGCATTGGTGGCACACCTGCCCAAAAGTCTTAATCTTCGTCATGCAATGGGTCGTCAATCCATTCGTCTGGTGTTACTGGACTAGCCATTTCTTCAGAAATAATTTCATCGTAAATTTTTTCTTCTTCATCTAAATACCATTTTTGTTTACGACATTCTTCTTTGCATTGTTTAGCCCATGCCAAGCGTTCTGATTTAGTAGCATTCTTAAGACCTCTTCTATCAAGATATTTTCTTTGATTACCTTTGCAATATCCTATAGTTTCTTCTTGAGTTTGCTTTGCTTTTATTACATCAAATGTTTCTATACCACCCTTTTTATAATGGTCTGGATTAATTGGGTCAGTCATGATTGCTCCTCAACAATTAACATACCTTTTTCAAAATCACAAGTTACACCTTTCGCTCTTGTGTAAATTGCTTCCCCTTCTTCTAACTGTAACAATAATTTGCCTTTATGACAAATTATACTTTCAGGCTCTATATTTATTGATATGTAATACTGTAATACTATACCAATAACTAATAATATCATAATAATTGGTATTAAATATCTCATTATTTTACTTACCATAAACTAATCCTCCATTGTTATTGCATTTCTACATTAAGCGTATAATTATACTTGTAACAAAATCTATATAGAAAGGATACAATTATGTGGACAAAACCAGCAGCAGCTGAAATGCGTTTCGGCTTTGAAGTAACAATGTATGTTTGCAACAAGTAATTCATACTAATTCATGGGGGACTTACATCCCCCTGAATAATACCTTCATTTTATTATTAGAACGCTTCACCCAATCCCAATCAAATCTTACCCTCACAATACCTTTTCTACCTCTAACACCACCGATAGCAACTGCATTTTTAGGCAAATACTTTAGATTCGCTTGTGGTATATAGCGATAAATAAATTTAGAATGGGATGTCATCTTTCATTTCACTCGCACTATTAGGTGTCTGTTTCTGACCTCTAGTTTGTGCATCAGGTTGAAATAAAGAAGCTATCACAGAGTTACCTTTTTCTGCATCATAAGGAAATCCTGCAAGGTTGACATTTCTTTCTAAAATTGCAAACGCATTACCATCATCCGTCTGCATTACTACTCCAATATTTGCATATCGGTTCTTTTTATTGCCTTCTACATCTGTATAACTACCATTTGCAACGGCAATATCGTATAGCTTTTTAGCCATTATTATTCTCCTTAATAAATTTAACAGTATCCTCAACTTCCGTTAAGAACTTTATTACTTCTTCTTCAAGTAATTTGATTTGCTCATCATTCCATTCCAATCTAATCACCACCATCTTTAGTTCTTCAGGGAATGAGGGACAATACGACACATAATCACACCACTTCCTACCTGTGCATGCCATTTGCCAAAACATCTGCAATCGGTATCTGCTCGGTATTTGGTTCGAGATTAATGTTTCTGTGTGGTTCTGTGGCTGTCTACACTTTATTTCAATTAAGCCATCATCACCGACTAATCCATCTGGACTAGCACCAGCCATGTCTATAGTAGGGTGGTCTATAAAGCCCACTTCCTCTACATCATTGTATTTAAATACATAGAAGTCTCTAGCTTCATCTTCTGTATCTATACCATGTTGCATGGCTTGGTTAATATATACTTCTGTAGGGTTACCTGTTAATCGTTCTGTCACTAATTGGTGTCTGTAGTTTCTACGATAACTAGATTCGCCTGACTTTGTTGATGCTGTTACATTCGCTAGATTGGATGCTGTAACTTTACCTAACCTAGCCTTAAACCATTCTTCAGTTCTTTGTTCCATCATTACTCTCCTTGTTGTTATTCCTTATCTCCTCCAAGAATGGCTGACACTTTTGTCTAGCATCATTATCCATCTTATTATAAACGGCTCTAGCACCTTCTATGCCTTGTGTTGCATATACATTCTTAATTAAATCTAATGGGTCTAGGTCTGCTAAATCCTCACCCTGAAAGATATATAAGCCAATACCATGTAAGGCAATAGCTTTTGCTAAACATCTTTGCATAGCCGTATTGACTTGCATAGCATCAGGGTTCTTTACAGCTTGGTTCTTATAGTTCATCACTGGTAATTGCATGGTCATACTTTTACCAAAGGCATGGACTGTGCATGTTACCATCATACTGTCATTAAAGACTTGTGGCTCATGGTATTCCCATGTTGCACTTGGGTCATGTTGTAGCAATATATCTACAGCGTGTGCCCATGCTAGATAGTTAAACTGTCCTTTTTTCTCTATGTATTTAGATACATCTAATACTCTTAATTCTTGAAACTTGCTTTTAATTTCTTTACTCATAATCTTTCCCCCATAAATCCTTTCTTGTAAATGTATTCCATTTTTTATTATCTAATTGCCTATAAACTATTTCGCTTAAATGACCATTTTTAAATTCTTCATTATTTCCATAATAATAATCATATCCATCTAAATCAGCATCAGATGAAACTACACCATGAAAATGTTTTGCATATGCTACTCCCATTTTGTATGCTGTTGTTTTTTTTATTTCATCATCACCCATCACAGAACCAACGCTAGTAGGAAAATATAAACCACCAACATCAAGAACCATATATTCTGTTTCAAATGGAGATACACATTCATCTACCCAATGAAACAAAGTATGTTTATCAGGATATGCAAATATACCAACAAGCTCTTTGTTATGTTGCATTCTAACCAATGCTGTTGCCATTATTACTCTCCTGTTGTTCTAATTCTTGTTGCTGTAATTGTTGTTGATGGTATTCTGCTTCTCTATCATCTATACGCTGAATACAATCTTTTATATCCTGAATACTATTAGTTACACATAGTCTTTCAAATTCTAGATATTCTAATTGTTGTTGATACTGCTCTTTTGCATTACTCATATTTACTCTCCTTGTTAATATGTATTTACAATATATTACACTTTATTGCGACTGTCAATACTTTTCTTATAATCATCAAACCCTTGAGTTTTAAAGACTTTTCCGTCTTTAGATACGGCTTTGTATTGTATGTCATCACCAAAGTGTTCTTTTAATTTCTTTATCATTTCATTGATTGTCATAGTATTTACTGTCATGGTCTATCCTTATATCTCATGCCCTTTCGGTCATAGTAAAAGTTAAAAGTAGGTTCTCCATTATCCCCAATATAGTTTCTCTGCTTTTGCACAAAGACTTTAGCATCAGGAATATTTCTTATTTGTTCATCTGATAGTTTATTATCCTCCATTTGTTTTTCTTTCATTTTATTTCTCCACACAGTTAATAGATTGTCTGCAAGGTTGACAATGTGGTTACTGCCATGCACATCATTTTTAGATGGGTGTTCATACGCATCACGCAATTTCCTTGTATGAGCCACTAGAAAGATATGTATAGGGTATCTACGGCATAGTGAAGTCAATTGGTCTACAAACCTCTTCTGTGCATCATAATTATCCTCTGCAATATCATTCATCTTCATCAAACTATCTATCACTATAACTTTACAACCTAGAATATTATAAGCATATTCAATCATAGCGTAGATGGTTCTTGTTTTAGTTACATTGGCTTGATTGTAAATATATAGTTTATCTTTCATCATATCCACAAACTTATTAATACAATCGTCTGTAACATCTGCATGACCTTCTAACTGTGTCATCATTCGGCTACAAGTGTATATAGGGTGCATTTCTAGACTGGCTATAATGCACTTTGTGCCACTTTGTAATTGGCTTAACACTACCTGTGATAACCACATGGTCTTGCCTGAACCATTTGTGCCTGATACCACTGTAATTTCATGTGGTCTTATGAGAAATCCCTCGTTTGTATGATGAAACCCTAGCCCATTACCTTTTTTGATACCACCACGATACCAACTATGAATATCCTTGCGAATATCATCTGTGGTTATGATAGAGAATTTTTGTTCTAACTCACCTGTTAGTTCATCAATCTTATCACTGTCAATGGTTAATTCGGCTATAATTTCACCTGCATTAAACTCACTCACTCATATTATCCTTTTGTATATCGGCAATAATTTCATTTATCTGATACATTCTTAATAAAGGTATCTTATCGTTTTTTAGCCATGTGTTGACGGCTTGTCTAGATACTCCTAATTGTGTTGCTAGTTTAGATTGTGAATTGTCAAAATACGGCAATACACCTGTCATTGTTAAGTCTTGCATTTTATCTCCTTAAATTAATAATAAAAATCCTACTATGCTAAAAAATACAATTATGTGTGGCATTATTTCTTTCATTGTTTATTCTCCTTTTGTTCTAAATACTCTTTTGCATTTTCCTTGCCATTTATTTTAGAAAACTCAATGATAGAGTCTATCACTTCTTCAGGCATGGTTACATAAAAGCCACCGATAACTGCTGATAATACCCCAGCAACTTCATCTTTGGTTACTTCATTCTTAAAGTTTTTAGCTAACTCTGTGAATACATCACAACCTATTTCATAACCTACTTGAAACTTATCTTGTTCAGTCATGTTTACTCTCCTTATATAGAATTATGTTCTGCTTCTAATAACATAGATTTTATATCACATAACTCATCAAACAATTCATCTTCGTCCATTTGATATAATATTTCTGCATTATCTCCAAAGGCATAAGATTGTTGTAAATTCATAATTTCATTTATTAATTTATCTTTTTTAGTTTTTGGCACATATCTTAATTTACTCATTTTTTCTCTCCTTGTTTATATTCATCAGGTGCATACTCATTAAAGATTTTATAATCCATATCTATCTGTTGAGCCATACACATAATTTGTGTGTATTCTACTGCTGACTTTTCCCATACAGAATGGTCATCAGAGTATTCACTATACCAATCATGATTTTTTAATAGCTTACGATAATCATTTATTACTTTATTTCTAGTTTTATCCATAGCTTTCAACTTATTATCTACTCGCTTGAAACCTTTTTGTATTTCATTTTGCCAACTCATTTTTACTCTCCTTCTCCTCTACTACAATGTAGCCCTCTCCATTACAAGTATCGCATACACCATAGCGTAGTTTATAATATGGGCTATGTTGCCCTGTCCCCCCAATATTACAATCTTCACAATATACTTCACTCATAATACTTTCCTCTCTTTACAGAATTAATATCATATTGCTTACTTTCAAAAACATTCATTTGATTAAACCCCCTTGTTAAAATATTGCACATAAGCAAGTTCAACATCAAAATCACTTTTATCTTCAGGCATATTACCTTCTAATATTCTTATCTCATTGTGTGCTTTAAGCCACTTTTCAAAGTTATCAGTAGTTACTTCATAACTTCTAGGGTTTCCACAAATATCCCTTTTGTAATAAATGTTATACATTGTCATTTTTACTCTCCTTAAATATAACCATTAATATTAATATGCGACCATATTGTATTGTCATCTACATCTTGCTCTGCAAAAACATCTATATCTGTAATATAAACATCATCACAAGGCTCTTTTCCTCTAATAACAATCTGTATAGGTCTGTCATCAGGCATTGGGTGTTGTTCTTCTACTTCTGCCAATGCTGATAATAATTTACTTCTAAACTCTCCAATAGTCATCTCCATATTTACTCTCCTAAAAAGTTTTTATCGTATATACAATATATGCTAAAGATATAAACGATATTACGATTGTGCCTATAATAATAAAGTTTGTCAAATAGTCTTTACATCTACTCCACCATGTTCTTTTTTGCAATATATCTATGACATCTTGATTGATATACATTAAATGATTGTTATGGTATGTTATTTTTCTATTTTTCATCTTTACTCTCCTTGTAAAATTGTTCAAAGTCATCATCATGAAATGTTACTGATAATTGCCTTGTAAATGTAAATGCACCTATTTCATCATAACTATTTTGTTCAATAGTCATGTCTATTGTAATATCTTCGATATTATTTTCTTCGTCATCATAAGCTACTACTTCTTCTACTTCAAAACTAACTATTTCATGGTCATTACCAAATATAGCCTCTGCCTCTCTTTTGGTAGCCCATTCTGCAAATTTATCTTCATCTTTAGATTGTAAGTAAATCATAATTAAGCCTCCTCTATATCTGTAATTTCAGAATCTTCTAACTCTAGTCCAAACTCTTGATAAAAAGATTCTTTTACTTTGTTTATATAATCACTTTTATTTTTAGCTTGAAATTCATTACCACCAAAGCTAACTGTTACATTACTATAAAATGTTTTCATCTTTACTCTCCTTGTAAAATTGTTTTAATAAATCTCTATATGGTTTATTTTTTTCCTCCTTAACATCTTCATTATCTACATAATTACCTACATCTCTCATAATTAAGTGTAATGTATCATCTTCAATAAGGTTACTACCATTTCTTTCAATTTGCTCTATTCCATTATCATCTATTGTTTTGATGGTAAATGTAATTTCTAAATCAAAATGTTTTTCTTCTAATTTTTTCATTATTTTTCTCCCCATGCCATACATGAATTATTAACAATAAAAGATACTTCATAATCTATTTCAGAGCCGTGCCAATCCTCCATCAATAAATCATAATTTTTATCTGCTATTTTTGCGACTGTATCTGCATCAAATATTGGTGCATATGATTCAATCGTTGTCATTAAACTTCTATTATCTTTAGCATTAACTGGAGATTCATAATACTTGATAATAAATGATGGTCTTTGTTTTTTCATAATTACTCTCCTTAATAATTATTTTTTATATATTCAACAGATTTTTCTATAATTGCTCTATTATCATTTTCTTTATTATTAAATAATTCTAAAAACAATTTTCTAAAATCTGTATCCTCTAACAATAAATTAAAATCTACTAAAGTTATTCCCTCAATAGAATTTAAAATCATATCTACTCTTTTGTTCATAATTAAACTCTCCTTTTTTCTATTAATTGTTCAGTTTTTGTGCCTAATATATCTGTATTAATCTTGTAAATTTCTACAATATCGTTAATAAATATATAATCTGAAAATGTAACATTATGATAATTTTGTTGATTATCTAATATTTCACTTAAAAATTTACCATCATTATTGTAATGTTTAAATTTATACATAATTACTCTCCAAATAATTAATAAATTGTTACTACATGGTTATATTATCATGTCAATTAATATTGTCAATAGTTTTTTTTATCTTTTTTACAATCATTTATTTTATATAATAAGTTATTGTTTTTATTATTATTTATTTATATGCTCTTATGTCATATA
>Ga0255766_10001777_pt1 | contig 19491 bp, 16 predicted proteins | sample 071ome_23_FD_179966 | JGI IMG/M metagenome (GOLD analysis project Ga0255766, IMG submission 179966) | Coastal salt marsh microbial communities from the Groves Creek Marsh, Skidaway Island, Georgia - 071403BT metaG (version 2) | ecosystem: Environmental > Aquatic > Marine > Intertidal zone >... | reverse complement strand
GCTCGGAAGCTGCTCCGCAGCCGACTTGATCGACCCTCGCCGCCGAACGCGTCAGCTACAGCCGCTGGTGGTGCCGCAGTCGGTACAGACGTAGCAGGAGCCCGCCCGCTGCATCGGCACGCCGCAGGTCATGCAGAACGGCGCATCGGCGCTCGGCGGCGGACCCGAGGGTGGGTCGGGAGCCACATCGGATCCCTGCACCGTCTCGGTGACCTGCTCGACCACACCTGGCAGCGTTGGTTCGGTGCGCTCGTCGGTCGACAGGATGCCGAGAGCAGCACGCTCCTCGAAGTCGAGATACATGACCGCCAACTTGCGGAACAGGTAGTCCATGAGACTGGTGGCAATCCGGATCTCGGGATCGTCGGTCATCCCGGCCGGCTCGAATCGCATTCCGACGAAGGCCTCGACAAACGCCGACAGCGGCACGCCGTACTGGAGGCCATGACTGAGCGAGACTGCAAACGCGTCGACAATGCCGGCCAGCGTCGAACCCTGCTTGGAGACCCTGACGAAGATCTCGCCGGGCCGACCGTCGTCGTACTCGCCAACGGTGACGAAGCCCTTGCAATCGGCCACTCGGAACTCGAACGTTCGACTGGCCCGACTGCGCGGCAGCTTCTCACGCACCGGTTGCCCAATGACGTTGTCGACAACCCGTGCAACCGCTGCAGTCGGATCGGCAGCGTTCACGTCGACGTCCACTGCTGTGGAGTCGTCGGAACCGGCCGACATGGGCTGCGCGACCTTGCAGTTGTCGCGGTAGAGCGCAACTGCCTTGAGGCCGAGTCGCCACGCTTCGATGAGCAGGAGTTCGATCTCTTCGACCGATGCATCCTCGGGCATGTTGACCGTCTTGGAGATCGCCCCCGACAGGAACGGTTGGACTGCGCCCATCATCTTCACGTGGCCGAGGTAGTGGATCGGATTGTCCCCGAGGCTGCAGGCGAACACCGCCACGTGCTCGGGACGAAGGCCCGGCGCGCCGAGCACCGTCTGGTGCTCGGCGATGTGGTCCACGATGGCGGCAATCGCTTCGGACCCGTAGCCGAGTGTGCGGAGCGCGCGTGGCACGGTTTGGTTGACGAAGCTCATCGTCCCACCACCGACCAGTCGTTTGAACTTCACGAGGCCGAGATCGGGCTCGATCCCGGTGGTGTCGCAATCCATCAGCAAGCCGATGGTGCCGGTTGGCGCAAGCACCGTGGCTTGGGCGTTGCGCACACCTCCAACCTGGGCGCGTTCACAAACCTCGTCCCATGCCTGGCGGGCCGCGTCGAGCATGCGGGGCGGCGCCAACTCCTCGTCGATCTCGGCGGCTGCAACCCGATGGTGGTCGAGGACCCTGAGCATCGGCTCGCGATTGACCTCGAAGCCGGCGAACGGCCCCATGCGGGCGGCGATCCTGGTCGATGTGCGGTACGCCTCACCGGTCATGAGGGCCGTGACGCCGGCGGCGACGGCACGGCCCGCATCGCTGTCGTAGGGCAGGCCGAGCGCCATCAGCAGGGCGCCGAGGTTGGCGTAGCCGAGGCCGAGTTGCCGGAACGCCCGAGTGGTCTCGGCAATCTGTTGCGTCGGATAGTCGGCGTTGCCGACGAGGATCTCCTGTGCGGTGAACACGACCCGCACGGCGTGCATGAACCCGTCGACGTCGAAGCCGTCGACGTCGTCGCCAGTGAGGAAGGCCAGGAGGTTGAGCGACGCCAGGTTGCATGCCGAGTCGTCGAGATGGACGTACTCCGAGCACGGGTTGCTGGCGTTGATCGGACCGGTGTTCGGAGCGGTGTGCCAGTGATTGATCGTGGTGGCGAACTGCACGCCGGGGTCGGCACACTCCCACGAAGCCTGTGCGATCTGACGAAACAGGTCTCGCGCTCTGAGGGTTTCGATCGTCTCACCCGATGTTCGGGCGACGAGGGCCCAGTCGGCATCGTCGACAACGGCCTGCATGAAGTCGTCGGTGACCCGTACCGAGTTGTTTGCATTCTGGTATTGAACGGAATGGATGTCGGCACCGTCGAGGCTCATGTCGAAGCCGGCGGCTGCGAGCGCCCTCGCTTTGCGCTCCTCCAACGCCTTGCACCAGATGAACTCCTCGACATCTGGATGATCGGCGTCGAGAAGGACCATCTTGGCGGCACGACGAGTCTTGCCCCCCGACTTGATGGTCCCGGCAGACGCATCGGCACCTCGCATGAAGCTGACCGGACCACTTGCGGTTCCGCCACCTTCGAGAGGCTCCCTGCTCGAGCGGATGTTCGACAGGTTGACGCCCGCACCGGAGCCGCCCTTGAAGATGCGGCCCTCCTCGGCGTACCAGTTGAGAATCGAGTCCATGTGATCGTCGACGCTCAAGATGAAGCAGGCCGATGCCTGTTGAGGAACCCCCTCGACGCCGATGTTGAACCACACGGGCGAGTTGAAGGCCACCTTCTGCGTGGCGAGCAGGTGCGTCAACTCGGCCCGAAAGGTCTCGGCTTCCGCCCCGTCGACGAAGTACCCGTCACGGCTACCCCACTCGGTGATCGCACCGACGATTCGATCGATCACCTGACGGAGGGAGTCTTCGCGCTCGGGCGTTCCGAGCGACCCACGGAAGTACTTCTGGGCCAAGATGTTGGTGGCGTTCTGTGACCACTCGACCGGTACTTCGACTGCGAGTTGTTCGAACGCGATCGAACCGTCGCGATAATCGGTCAGTCGAGCGTCGCGACGCTCCCAGGTCACGTCGTCGTAGGGGTCGCACGCAACCGACGTGAAACGCCGGCTCAGTCCGAGGCCGGTGTGCTGCGAGGCGATCGCCATGGCGTCGGGCCTTTCGTCGTGCTGCGAGACTTCGAGGTGATCAACCCTATTGAGCTTTCATCGCCTCGGTGCGGTCGAAGACGGGACGAAGGTCGTTCGGCTTCCTACCGCAGGAACAGATGGCTGTGGCGGTCGGATCCCTCCGGGTAAAGGGTTCACATGAAAGCGACATCCCCACACCCCCCTTGGCGTAGGACCCCAAGGCGCCCTTCGACTCATCGAGACGACTCGACCACCACCATCCAGAGGCGATCCGTCCGCCACAGCGACTGCCAATCTACGGATGGCTCCATGTGAACGAAAAGGGGACTTCATGTGGATTTTGCGGGGATTTCGCCGGTGTTCTCCACAATCCTCCACAACGGCGGACGCTACGGTCTGTCTTCGTGCGGCAGTTGCTCCCCGATCCGATCGACGACATCGACCCACTGACGCTCTATCCGTTCGACGAGCGGCCGGGGACTGCCACTCGACCATGGATCATGATGAACATGGTGGCCAGCCTCGACGGCGGTTCCTCGATCGCTGGCGTGAGTGGGGGCTTGGGTGGTGACGGAGACCGCCAGGCCTTCCGGGCCATCCGCGCCAGCTGCGACTGGATCGTGGCCGCAGCAGGGACGGTTCGGGCCGAACGTTACCGCCTCCCCCGCACGAGTCCTGAGGTGGCCGCGGTTCGGCAAGCGACCGGCCGTTCACCGGTGGCACGGCTCGCCGTCGTGACTGCATCGGTCGATCTCGATCCCGATCTACCACTCTTTGCCGATCAGGACCCCGACGACGAGCCGCCACTCGTGCTCACCGGCCATGCGCCACCCGTCGACCGAATGGCCGACATCGGCGATCGGGCCGAGTGGGCTCATCTTCCTGGCGATCGTCCGTCCCCCGATGCGGTGGTCGCAGAACTCGCAGGGCGCGGTGCACGCGTCGTGCTGGTAGAGGGTGGGCCGTCGCTGAACGGCCAATTTTTCGATGCCGGACTCGTCGACGAGCTCTGTTTGTCGATCTCACCCAATCTGGTGAGCGGCAGCAGTGTGCGCATCGCACACAGCGAAACGTTCGAAATCAACCACGAGATGCGACTCGACCGGCTCCTCGAACACGACAGCGTGCTCGTCGCCCGTTACATCCGTCGCTGAGTATCTGTGGCGGCAGGACCCGCCTCAGGTTCCGACGACGTGGCCGGGGATCACGAGTTGCTGCCCTGGCTGGAGCACCCCATTGCCGGCGATCCGCTCGAGTTCACCGATGAGGCGGCGAGGGTCCCCGTCGGGGTCGAGGGAGGACGCGATACCCCACAGCGTGTCGCCGGGTTGCACGATGATCGTGATCGACGCTGCGCGCTGCCCCTCGGCGGTCGGTGTCGCTTCCGCCTGCGAGACGAACGAGGCGATGCCCAACACCAATCCGAACAGGATCGAAAGCGCAACCAGGCGGCGACGCCGGTACACCGCCGGTGACGGCCGCACCGGCAACGAATGGACGGTCGCCATCGATGCAGTCTGGCCGGACTGCGAAGAGGGAACGACAGCATTCGGCTGCATTCCACCGTTCGGGACGGTCTCGGGGACGAGCGCAAGCGTGCGGGGCACGAACCTGGTCTGAGGGGCGGGGGCGAAAGCTGCGGTCATGGGATTCAGTCTGCTGAGGGGGTGTGACAGGGATCGGATTCGATCCGACCGGAGCCTTCGCCGTGAAGATTGTTCCCGCTGGTACTTGACACCGAACGGATGTTTGGCGAACATGTGTCCGGCGAACGCTCGTTCGACTATTCAATACCGAACACCTGTTCGCTGTCAAGCAACATCTGCAAGAAATCCACAGGTTGTCCCCAGACAACCGCCCGACCTGTCCCCAACACCATCCACAGGGTTTTCCACAACCCGAGCCGGCCGGCTCACCACCGCACAGCGAGGCACCATGTCCGACACGCTCACCCCCCGTCAGCGCCAGATCCTCGACGTCATCGTCGAGCACCAGAACGAACGGGGGTATCCCCCGTCGGTGCGCGAAATCGGCGAAGCCGTCGGTCTCAAGTCCCCCGCCACCGTCAAATCCCACCTCGACAACCTCAAGGACGCCGGCTACCTGGTCCGCGACCCGTCGAAGCCCCGTGCCATTCAGGTCCGATACGAAGGGAACTCCGGCGCCAACGTCGAGCGTCGCCCCGTTCGCCATGTACCACTGGTCGGCGACGTCGCTGCGGGCACCGATGTGCTCGCCACCGAGAACATCGAGGAGGTCGTTCCCATGCCCGCCGACCTCACCGGAGACGGCGAGTTGTTCATGTTGCGGGTCCGCGGTGAGTCGATGGTCGATATCGGCATCTTCGACGGCGACTTCGTCGTCTGTCACAGCCAGGCCACCGCCGACAAGGGCGACATCGTCGTCGCCGGCATTCCGGGCGACGAGGCGACGGTCAAGACCTACGACGAACGCGACGGCAAGGTCGTGCTCGTCCCCCACAACCCTTCGCTCACCGACATGGTGTTCGACCCATCCGAGATCTCGATCTTCGGCAAGGTCGTCACCGTCATGCGCAAGCTCTGAGCTCTGCGGCGCTCACGCGCCATGGGTCACGAGGTCGAGCAGGGCGGCATGGGTGTCCATCAGCCACTGTCGCTCGAGATATTCGCCCTGCGTGTGTGCGATGGTCGGGTCGCCAGGGCCGAAGTTCGACGCCGGTACGCCGCGCGCCGCAAAGAACGCCACGTCGGTCCAGCCGAGCTTGGCCCGCACCTCGAGGTCGTTTCGCTCCACAAGCGCGGTGATCAGCGGGTCCCCCAGTCCCGGCCGTGCGCCGGGTGACAGGTCGGTCACCTCGAAGGTGTCGCCCTCTTGCATCACCGGCGCAAGGAGGGCCCGAACATGTGCGACGGCATCGTCGGCTGAGCGGTCAGGTGCGAATCGATAGTTGATCCGCACCATCGCAGCGTCGGGCACGACGTTGCCGGCCACGCCACCCTCGACGTGAACGGCCTGCAGGGCCTCGCGGTACTCGCAGCCATCGACAAGCGGTCGACGTTCGTCGAACGCGCTGACGATCATGAGCAGGTCCGCAAGACGGTGGATGGCATTGCGACCCATCCAGGGCCGTGCTGTGTGGGCGCGATCACCGCGCAGTGTCACCTCGGCGCGCAAGGTGCCCTGGCAGCCAGCCTCCAGGGCGCCATGAGTCGGTTCACCGAGCAGGGCCACATCGCCATCGAGGAGCTCAGGTCGTTGAGCTTCGATCTCGCGCAATCCGTTGTGAACAAGCGCAACCTCTTCGCGTGCGTACAGGACGTAGGTGACGTCCACCGCCGGCTCGATGACCGAACGCGCCAACTCGACAATTGTCGCAACGCCACCTTTCATGTCGGTGGTGCCGACCCCGAACATCCGGTCGCCATCGATCCGAGCCCCGGCGTTGTCGTTTGCTGGGACCGTGTCGGTGTGCCCGCCGAGCACGAGACGCCGCTCTCGGCCCAGCTCGGTTCGAGCGATCAGGTTGTCACCGATCCGATCAACGATCAGATGGTCGCAGGCGCGCAGCTCAGACTCGAGCACGCCGACGATGTCTTGTTCCTGGAAGCTCTCCGACGCAATGTCGACCAACGCTGCAGTGAGCTGCCAGACATCGCCACGGGGAAGTCCCGCCATTGGCCCTGCGTTCCCTGACTGCAATCGTCCGACCTCACACCGCCTGGCCGTGATCCCGCAGGATCTCGTTGAGGGCTCCTTTGTCATGGCGCTCACCCTCGGCGAGCCGCTTCAACACGAGGATGCAGGGCAGCCCGAACGAACCACCGGCGAAGGACTTGGGACGGGTACCAGCGACAGCCACACACCATGCCGGCACCTCGCCGCGGCTGATCTCGTCACCCGTCTCGACATCGATCACCGGAATCGAGCCGGTCAGGATGGCCCCAGCGCCGAGAACGGTGCCCTGTCCTACACGGGCTCCCTCAGCGACGATCGCTCGGCTCCCGATCATGCAGTCATCACCGATCATCACCGGCGCCGCTTGTGCAGGTTCGAGTACCCCTCCGATACCGACCCCACCGGAGAGATGCACGTTGGCGCCGATCTGCGCGCAACTCCCAACCGTGGCCCACGTGTCGACCATGGTGTTCTCCCCCACGTACGCGCCGATGTTGGTGTAGCTGGGCATCATCACGACGCCGGGCGCCTGATAGCTCCCCCACCGGGCCTGTGCTCCGGGTACGACCCGAACCCCACGGGCCATGTAGTCGGTCTTCAACGGAATCTTGTCGGCGTACTCGAACGGGCCATGTTCGATGGTGTCCATCTTGGCGGTCTTGAACAGCAGGAGCACGGCGTACTTGCACCACTGGTTCACGGTGACGGAGCCATCTGCATTCCACTCCGCGACTCTCGCCACGCCCGTGTCGAGTGCATCGATTGCCTCGGTCACGGTTCCCACGATCTCGGGATCGTCGGTATCGATCGCATCGCGGTCGGCCCAGAGCGCCTCGACACGGGCTTGCAGATCAGTCGTCGACGAAAGCAAAGGGTCAGCCATGTGCCGCAGGCTATCGCTCGCTGCCCGGCGCTGGACCCAGCCGCCGGCCCCACCCCTCGGCCGTGGTTCGGGCGGTCAGCTGTTCATTCGCTCGAGCGCGAGCTGCAGGTCAGCGGTGGGCTGGACGGCGGCAAAGCGCACATAGTCGGTTCGACGACCGTAGAACTCTCCAGGGCTCACGATGACACCCGACCGTTCAGCGAGAGCCCGTGCCAATGCCCACGAATCATGAGCTGGGGCCTCCGCCCAGAGGTAGAAACCACCTCCTGGCATCTCGACCGCGGCTCCCGCCGCTCGCATCAACTCGATACCGATCTCAAGCCGCTGGAGGTACACCTTGCGCTGCTCCTCGACATGCGTCTGATCGCCGAACGCAACGATGGCCGCCGCCTGCACCGGTCCCGGAACGATCAGACCCCCATGCTTTCGAACTTCTTTCAGGTACTGGACGAGATCGGGATCGCCGGCGTAGAAGCCGGCACGGGCGCCGGCGAAGTTCGAACGCTTCGACAGCGAATGGACTGCGAGGACACCGTCGACGCCGCTCTGCAAAATCGATTGCGGCGGTCCGTCCCACGTGAACTCGATGTAGCACTCATCGGAAAGCACCAGGACGTCGTTGGCCCGACCCCACGCAGCTGCGGCAGCGAGATCGTCGATGCCTCCGGCGGGGTTGCCCGGGGAATTGATCCACAAACACAACGCACGGGCTGCATCAGCAGGGTCGATCGCATCGAGATCGATTCGCCACATGTCATCGACGGCCACGGGAACGGCTCGACAGCCCGAGAAGATCGCGCCCTGCTCGTAACTGGGGTAGGACACCTCGGGATACAGAATCGTGTCTCGGTGGGGCATTCGCATCCGAAGAAAATGCGGCGTCATTGCCACGAACTCCTTCGTGCCCACTGCGGCACCGATCTGCGTTGCGGGATCGATGTCGACACCGGCCACCCGCTGCAGCCAGCGGGCCGCCGCCTCCCGATATCCAGGCGTGCCGACCGACGGTGGGTACCCGCGTTCGAGGTTCGACGTCGAGAGGGCGGCAACGACGGCGGGTGGCGGCGGATCGACCGGAGCACCGATCGAGCAGTCGATCACCGACCCGAACCGCTCCTGCGCAATGCTGCGAAGCTCGTCGAGCAGATCGTAGGGATACGGCGGCGGAACATACGGCGTCTCGTACGGGTGGGTCACGGCGTCTCCGAATCGGCGGGGGCAGGCGATGCTTCGGTCAGATACTCGCGCAGCGCCCCAAGGGAGGCCGGTTCGAGCCGAGCCCGCAAGCGCATGCCTTGTTCTTCTGCCGACTCGGACAGCACCTGCCCTTCGCGATGGACCTGTGCCAAGACGTCGCCGCGGTCCCACGGAATCATCAGCTCGGCGAGCTCGGTCATCGACCGGACCCGATCACCGATGACAGCCAACAGGTGATCGAGGTTTTCACCGGAGTGAGCGGACACCGCAACCGACCCCTCGAATCGTTCGACCAGACGATGTGCGCCACTCGTGCGATTGACGTCGAGCCGGTCAGCCTTGTTGAACACGAGCAATTCGGGCACGTCGCCCGCGCCGATCTCGTCGAGCACTTCCCGCACTGCAGCCATCGAGCCCTCCGGGTCGGGTCCGGAACCATCGACGACGTGAACGAGGAGGTCAGCGTCTCTGACCACGTCGAGCGTGGTCTTGAAGGCGGTGACGAGTTGATGGGGAAGCTTTCGCACGAACCCGACAGTGTCGGTCGCAAAAACCGTCTCACCTCCCGGCAGTGCCAGGCGTCGCGTGGTGGCGTCGAGGGTGGCGAAGAGTCGGTCCTCGACGAGGACATCGGCTTCGGTGAGTCGATTCAGCAGCGACGATTTGCCGGCATTGGTGTAGCCGACGAGGGCGATGGCACGGTTTCGGGTCCGCGACCGCTGCTTCGATTGCGTCTCCCGGTGGGCCTGGACTTTGCGAAGATCAGCTTCGAGTTTGTGGACGCGACGCACCAGCCGCCGACGGTCAACCTCGAGCTGCGTCTCGCCCGGACCTCGCGTTCCGATCCCGCCACCCTGCTGACTGAAGGTCCGCCCGCTTGCCCGGAGACGGGGAAGTCGATATCGAAGCTGGGCGAGTTCGACCTGTGCCTTGCCCTCCTGGCTGGACGCGTTCTGGGCGAAGATGTCGAGAATGACCGCCGTGCGGTCGAGCGCCGACCGACCCAAGATCTTTTCGAGGTTGTGCTGCTGGGCCGGCGTCAACTCGTCGTCGAACACCACCGTGTCGCAATCGACTGCGACAGCAGCCTGCTTGATTTCTTGGGCCTTGCCTTTGCCGACGTAGGTCGCAGCATCGGGTGCCGAGCGGCGCTGATGAAGTCGAACGACGGCGTCAGCGCCGGCGGTGTCGACCAGCAGAGCCAGCTCGTCGAGGCTGGCATCGGTCTCCTCGGGGTCGCGCCCAGCGGTGGTCACGCCGACCAAGACGATCCGCTCCCGAAACGTTCGCTCGATGAGGCCGTCCGACTCGCCACCAAAGTCACCAAAAGCACCGCGATGCGACGCGTGGTCGCCGTCCCCTCGTGCGTCGAGCCACTCGGTCGCATCCTCGGGCACGTCCGATTCGTCGAAGACCGGTGCACCGTTGCGTTCAGTCACGACGAGCGCTCCCCATCCACTGCACCACGCCGAGCCATTGCACGGTCATCGGTCGGCCACGACCACGTCGGCGATGTGGACGGCAGGACCGGTCAACCTGAGCGAATCGCCGATGTCGACACGTGCGTTCCCTCCCGGCATGTGCACGATGACGTTTCGACCCACCAGACCCCAACGATGAAACACATCAGCGGCAACCACAGCACCGCTTCCGCAGGCGTTCGTGATGCCGGCGCCGCGTTCCCACACGCGGATCGACAGCTCGTCGTCGCCCGAAACAGCGGCGAAGTGCACATTGGCACCTGCTGCGAAGAGTGATTCGATCGCAGGCCCGACGACCTGCAAGTCGATGGCGTCGGGATCATCGACTTCGCACACCACGTGCGGGTTGCCGATATCGCCGGTTTCCCACCGCTTCACCGATGCGAACGGTGCCGCCGATGCCGCCATCCGATGGCCGGCATCGGGATCCGGTCCTGAACGGACGGTGCCCATGTCGACCGTGACCATGACCGTGGCCGGGTCATCGGTGGCATGGACGTCACACGAACGAATGCCGGCCGGGGTCGAGACGTCGATCCTGACATCGCGACGTCCCTGCTGGCGGGCGACCGCTTGTGCAAAGCATCGCAACCCGTTGCCACTGATCTCTGCTGCACTGCCATCACTGTTGAGCAATCGCATCACGATGTCGGATCCACTCCCGGGAGCGGCGGGCAGGCCGAAGATCACACCGTCGGCACCGATGCCGGTGTGACGATCACACCACGCAATCGCCCGGGCAGGCGCGTCACCGGGCAGGTGATCGAAGAGGCACACCAAGAAGTCGTTGCCGAGCCCGTGGTGTTTCGAAAGGTGGATCGACTCGGCCATGTGCTCCATTGTCGCAGGTCCAGAGGTGACTCTGGTCGGTGATTCAAGGAACCGACCCAGCAAGGGCCTGATCCCACACCACCATGGCGTCAGCGGGGTCGACGGGAGCATCGAGCCAGACGATCCGCGGGTCGCGACGAAACCAGCGCTCCTGTCGGCGAGCAAACTGGCGGGTCCGAGTGATCGCAAGCTCGAGCGCATCGTCGAGTGTGGTTTCGCCGTCGAGATGCGCCAGCAACTCCCGATACCCGAGAGCTTGTGCAGCCGTGTGACTCGGGCCGGTCTTGCGCAACCACCGGACCTCATCGAGAAATCCGGCTGCCATTTGATCGGCGTAGCGTCGTTCGATTCGTTCGTCGAGTTCGTTGCGCGGCCATCGGATCGCCACCTGCACGAACGGTGTAGCGGGATAGGTCTCGAGACCGGGCCCGAACGAAGAGAACAGACGCCCGCTGCCAAGCACCACCTCCAGCGCGCGGAGAATGCGCCGCTCGTTGTTCGGCTCCATTCGCTCGGCTGCCGTCGGGTCCAGCTCGGAGAGCTGCTCGTACATCGTCTCGATCGAGGTACCCGCAGCGAGTTCAGCGTCCAGAACCGAACGCGTGTCGGGGAACTGCGGCGGGATGTCGAGATCGTCGATGACCGATCGAAGGTAGAGGCCCGTACCGCCAACCAGGATCGGTACTGCGCCCCGTGCGCAAATGTCGGTGATGACCTTCCTTGCGCTCCGCTGAAACGCCGCAACGGTGAACACCTCGGACGGATCGACCAGGTTGATGAGGTGGTGGGGCACAGCAGCTTGTTCCGCGAGTGTCGGTTTGGCCGTGCCGACGTTCATGCCGGCATACACCTGCATCGAGTCGATCGACACCAGTTCGGCGGGTTGGCCCTGCGCTGCGAGGAGCTCGACCACCCCGAGCGCCAGTGACGACTTGCCAGATGCTGTCGGGCCCAGGATGGAGAGGGGGCGCGCGGCACGACCCTCGATGATCTGACCGCTAGACATCGGGCCACCCGACGTCGAAGGCAATCGCATTGAGCTGCTGACAGGTGTCGAGCGTCAACAGTTCCACATGGTCCTCTCCGTATGCGTCGACCAGTGGCGCCACAACTGCACTCCCGAAGCGCAGGGCAACACCGATCGCAGCTGCGGCAAGATCGAGGTGCCGGTCGCTCAAGACAGTCGTCCCCACGATCTGGACATCGCCCTGCGTCGAGATCATGCAGTGGTCGAGGGTCAGGCCAAGCCGCACCGGCACAAGTGCCCTTCCCGGGGGAAGGGCGTCGACTGCTCGCCTGGCGGACTCAGCGAGTGCTCGAAGATCGCGACCCTCCAGCGGGCCGGTGGAGACAGTTCCTCGTTTTGTCTGCGCTGCTGCGAGCAGATGGGTCGCCAGGTCCTGCAGGGGCCACGAGGATCGGTCGGCGTCGCCGGCGCTCGCTGTGCGCTCGTGTGGCGCGCCGTGTCGACTCGACAGTGCAGCTCCCAGCGACCGAGCCACGGCCTCGGGGTCGACCGGCAACGCCGGGTCGCTGAGAGGAAAGCGCTCGACGGACACGCTCGACCTGCTGGCTCAGCCGGCAGCGACGGGAATGCGTGTTCGGTGACGCGCCGGCACCGTCACCTCGATCAGGTCACCGAGGAGATGATTCGTCTTGCCCTCGGTGATGGCGACCGTGGCGTACGAGCCGGCTTTGATCGGGGTCGGACTGGCGAAGTGCACGAGTGTGTTTCGTCGTGTGCGACCCGTCAGCACGGCTGGATCTTTCTTGCTCGGTCCTTCGACGGTGACCTCTTCGACCTCGCCGACGCGGTTCATGTTGGCCCTCAGTGACGACCGCTCGATCACGGTGCGCAGCCGCTCGTAGCGCTCGACGGCAACTTCGTGCGGTACGGCGAGCGATGGATCCGCGTCGAGCAGATCGGCCGCTTCCGTGCCGGGCCGAGGACTGAAGACGAAGGTGAAGGCGCTGTCATATTCTGCCGCTGCCGCGACTTCGAGGGTGCGCTCGAAGTCGGCATCGGTCTCCCCCGGGAAACCAACGATGATGTCGGTCGACACGGCGAGTCCCTCGATCATGGCTCGCGCTTCGCGCAGCTTCTCGAGGTACCGCTCGGCGGTGTAACCGCGGTGCATCGCCGCCAACACCGTGTCGCTTCCGGACTGCAGCGGAAAGTGGAGATGTTCACAGACCTCTGGGGTTGCTGCCATCGCCTCGAAGGTTTCGGTGCGCATGTCTTTGGGATGCGGCGATGTGTAGCGGACTCGATGAACACCATCGATCGCACCGACTGCTCGCAACAGGTCACCGAAGAGCGGACGCGCTCGCCGGTCGTCGGTCCACCGTTCCCCGCACCACCATGCATCACCGAGGTCGGGGGGTGCATCGGCAGGGAGGTTCTGTGCTGCCGCCGCTCGACGGGTAAGGGTGAGATCCCGACCAAAGCTGTTGACATTCTGGCCGAGGAGGGTGATCTCACTCACGCCGTCGGCAGCCAGTTGTCGTGCCTCGGTCACAAGTTCACCGAACGGACGAGAAATCTCGGGGCCTCGGACCGCTGGCACGATGCAAAAGGCGCAGCTGTTGTCGCACCCGATCTGGATCGTGAGCCACCCGGCATGATCGACCTCGCGTACCGCCGGCAGTGCCGATGGGAACGCGTCGGCATCCTCACGCGCAGCCGCTTCGAGTATCTCGACGATCGGACCATGCACAGCCGCATGATCGAGCAACTCGACCGCTCGGTGGACATTGTGGGTGCCGAACACGACATCGACATGACCGGCCCGATCGCGGATCGAGTCACGATCCTTCTGGGCAAGACAACCCCCGACAGCGATCTGCAGACTCGGCTTCAGCTCTTTGAGCCCCTTGAGATGACCCAGTGCGCCGTACAGCTTGTTGTCAGCGTTTTCCCGGATGCAACACGTGTTGAGAACGATCACATCGGCATCGGCCTCGGCGTCGACACGGACGAGACCATCGGCTTCGAGCAGCCCGGAGATCCGCTCCGAGTCGTGCTCGTTCATTTGACACCCGAAGGTCTTGACCAGATAGGTCCGGGACTCGCTCACACCTCAGATGCTAGCGACATGCAAGCACACGCCATCTTGCTGCTGCTTGCGTGGCGTCAGTCGTCGAGTGCGATCGGCATGTCGTCGGCGTCGGAGAACTCTTCGCCCTCTTCACCCTCACCGTCGGCCACATCGACCAGCTCTTCTTCGGGCATGACGGCTTTCCAGACCCGATCGGAGATCTCGACCATGACTTCGGGGTTCTCGGTGAGGTACTTCTTTGCGTTTTCCCGGCCCTGGCCGAGTTGCTCTCCGTCGTAGGTGTACCAAGCACCCGACTTCTTGACGATGCCTTCATCGACCGAGAGGTCGAGGACCGAGCCCTCACGGGAGATGCCGGTGCCATACATGATGTCGAACTCGGCCTGCTTGAAGGGCGGGCTGACCTTGTTCTTCACGACCTTGACCCGGGTCCGGTTCCCCACAACCTCGACACCGTCCTTGATCGATTCGATCCGACGGATGTCGAGGCGAACCGACGAATAGAACTTCAACGCCCGACCACCCGGGGTGGTCTCCGGCGAACCGAACATGACACCGATCTTCTCGCGCAGCTGGTTGATGAAGATGCAGATCGTTTTGGACTTGTTGAGGTTGCCGGTGAGCTTGCGCAGCGCTTGCGACATGAGACGGGCCTGCAGGCCGACATGGGTATCGCCCATTTCTCCTTCGATCTCGGCACGAGGCGTGAGCGCAGCGACCGAGTCGATCACAACCACGTCGAGTGCGCCGGAGCGGATCAGCATGTCGGTGATCTCGAGTGCCTGCTCACCAGTGTCGGGCTGGGAGATCAGCAGTTCATCGATGTCGACACCAATCGCCTTGGCGTAGACCGGATCCATGGCGTGCTCGGCATCGATGTAGGCGCAGATGCCGCCATTTCGCTGCGCCTCGGCGACGACATGGGTCGCAAGGGTGGTCTTGCCCGAGGATTCCGGGCCGTAGATCTCGGTGATGCGGCCTCGGGGGAGACCACCGATCCCGAGCGCAAGATCGAGAGCGAGTGCACCGGTAGGAATCGACTCGATCGCCATCGTGGTCTTGTCGCCCATCTTCATGACCGAACCCTTGCCGAACTGCTTCTCGATCTGGCCGAGTGCTACGTCGAGTGCCTTGCCGCGGTCTGCTTCCACTGTTCGCTCCTGTCGTCACCCGGATGTTCCGGGCCTCTGTGCAGAGGTGAGTTTTGGTTGAGGGGTGTGATACGGGCTCGAACCTACGAAGGGGGTGTGACACTGGCTATGACAGGTCGCCTTCGACAGCGGTGCGAACGAATGACAGTAACGTAATTCCGAACAACTGTTCGGTCAAGCACCCCTGTGCAGGAGCTCACAAAACCTGAGACACTTCTCCACGAACCCGCCTTCGTGTGAACGAGAACAGGAGTCGATCCATGAGCGATGTCAGCTTCGACGATGCGGAACTTCGTGCCCGCCTCACGGCCGAGCAGTACGCCGTGACCCAACAGGCCGGGACCGAACGCGCGTTCACGGGCGAGTACTGGGACTGCCACGACGACGGCACCTACCGGTGTGTCGTGTGTGACACCGCGCTCTTCACCAGCGACACCAAGTTCGAGTCCGGATCGGGTTGGCCGTCGTTCTTCGACACCGTCGGTCCCGACGTCGTCGAGATCCGAACCGATCATTCCCACGGCATGATTCGCGAAGAAGCAGTCTGTGCCAACTGCGATGCACATCTTGGCCATCGATTCCCCGACGGCCCGGCGCCCACGGGTCAGCGGTACTGCATGAACAGCGCGGCCATGCGGCTCGATCGAGACGCCCTCGACGGAGACGACTGAACCGAACGCTCCTCGGATCTGCTTCGGCGTCGGGCGGTCCCGATAGCCTGCGGTCGTGACTCGCACGACGTCGTTCGCCGAGCTCGGCGTGCCGGCGGCGATCGTCGCGGCACTCGAGCAGGCCCGTATCCGCCAGCCCTTCCCCATCCAGGCCGAGACGATCCCCGACCTGCTTGCCGGCAAGGACGTGATCGGCCGTGCGCCCACCGGGTCGGGCAAGACGCTCGCCTTCGGCATACCGCTCGTGGCGGCGTGCCATGCCGCTGGCCCCGCTCGCAAGAAACGGCCGACGGCCCTTGTGCTCGCGCCGACCCGAGAGCTCGCAGCCCAGATCGCCGACGAGCTCACTCCGCTCGTTCGCGCCGTTGACCGTTCGATCCTCGCCGTCTACGGCGGGGTTGGCCTCAAGCCCCAGATCGACCGCCTCAGCAAGGGGGTCGATCTCCTCGTCGCCACACCGGGACGCTTGGAAGACCTGATCCAACAACGCGTCGTGTCGCTCGCCGAGGTCGAGAACGTCGTGGTCGACGAAGCCGACCGTATGGCCGATATGGGGTTCCTGCCTGCGGTGCGCAGACTCCTCGACCAAACCGACCCGAGCCGACAAACCGTGCTGTATTCGGCCACCCTCGACGGAGAAGTCGCAAAGATCACCCGCGCCTATCAGCACGACCCCGTACGACACGAAGTAGGAGAGGCAACACCCGATCTGACCAAGATGGAGCACCACTTCTGGATGCTCCCTCGCGCTGAACGTATTCGGCTCTGTGCCTCGGTCGTCGCCACGTTCGGACGCACCATCGTGTTCACCCGCACCCGTCACGGCGCCGATCGGGCCGCCCGCCAACTCACGAACGCCGGCGTCAAAGCCGTACCGATCCACGGCAACCGGTCACAGGCGCAACGTCAGCGTGCGCTCGGCGACTTCGCAACCGGGAAAGCCCATGCTCTCGTCGCAACCGACGTCGCTGCTCGCGGAATCCACGTCGATGCGGTGGAATGTGTCGTTCACTTCGATCCGGTCGACGAAGATTCGGCGTACGTCCACCGATCGGGCCGCACCGCTCGCGCCGGCGCTCGAGGAGTTGTCGTGTCGTTCGTCGACCCGTCGCAGGCGAAGGCCGTACAGGCAATGATGCGACGTCTCGACCTCCCGCAGCAGATCACCGAACCGCCGGGCCTCGAATTCGAACCCGAGGCACTGAGTGGCGACCCCGACGCGTCCCCCACCGGCCCCGACCGCAACCGAGACCGTCGCCCGGCGAATGCTCGCCAACGAAAGCCCGGCGGCCCCAAACCCGGCGGTCCCAAACCCGGCGGTCCTCCGTCGGCTCGAACCCGCTCGAAATCGAAATCGAAGGGCAGGACCAAGCCCGGCGCCAAGAACCGCAGCGGCAACGGCGGCGCCAAGAACACCGCCAAGGCAACACGCCGCAGTTCCGGTGACAGCCGCACCGACGGGCGACCTTCCACGTCGGGCAACAAGCAACGCAGCACGTCCGGCGGCAAACGGCGGGGAGGGCCGCCGCCGAACCGCCGTCAGGGACGGAGCTCGTAGTACCGGTTCATCATGTCGGCGTCGAATTCGCGTGTGTCGAAGCTCGCGAATCCAGCGGCGTCGGCCATCTCGCGCAAGACCTCCGGCGTGAGTCCCATCGTGCCCAGGCCAGCCCCTCCGGGCTCCGACATCGCCGACGACATGCAGTAGAGGATCGACATGCCGTACATCAGCGGCAGCATCGGCATGTTTCGGTTGTCCTCGAGCGGCCCGGCAGCCCGAATGTCGGCGACCAACCAGACCCCGTCGTCGGCGAGACACGACCTCGCCGAGCGCACCGCCGCTCCGGGCCGCGGAAGATCGTGGATGACATCGAGTGTCAGCAAGAGATCGACGACGATCCCCTCGTCTCGCAGGTCGTCGAGCGAGTCGAACGACCCGGTCCGAAACTCGAGATTGGACAAGCCTGCTGCTCGACCCCGCGCTGCAGCGGCTTCCATCGCGTGCTCGGACGGGTCCACGCCGATCACCCTGCTGTTGGGGTAGGCCTCGGCGATCACCTCGGCGGCGACGCCCGCTCCGCATCCGACATCGACGATGGTCACCCCCTTCGTCATCCGGTCGGACATGCCATCGATCGAGTCGAGGATCACCGGCACCAGGTAGTGCCGCTGGCCACCCGCACCCATCGCCGCCTGAAAGTGGCATGTCTCCGCACCGTGCTCGCCCCAGGTCATCCCGATGCCGGTGGTGAAGGCCTCGATCGTTCGGTCGATCTCGTGGTGCGTGATCGGTGGGCCGAACACCCCGGCGGCATAGCGGGGGGAGTCCTCGTCGACCAGTGTGAACCGGGCCTCGGGGGTGAGTGCGAACACCCCGTCCTCGTGGTCGAGCAGTCCCTGCGCACTCATCGCAAAGAGCCATTCACGGACCCAGCGCTCGTGGTAGCCCGTTGCGTCGGCCAGCCCGTCGGACGTCGCCTCACCCTGTCGGTCGAGCGCTGCGAACAGCCCCAGTCGGTTCCCGATGTGGATGATCTGGCTGATGACCTCGCCCTCTTTGGCCTTGAACAGATTCAGGACTGTGAGAAGCAGCTGATCGTGATCGAGTTCGGTTCGCATCGAAGGAGTATCACCTTTTCGGCGCAGTCGGGACCAACCTGCACCGGTGGCGCAGCTGGCCCTGCGTCGGCCTGAGCAACCACATCGAGCCGTCACCAACGATTCGGACCCAAGACCATCACCTGTCGCTCCGTCCTGGTCGGCACAAGATCACGCTTCGTGGCTTCGAGCTCGAATGGGATCGGGTTGGGATCGAGCTTCTTGGGATCGTCGTCGTCGGCCATCTGGGCGAGCAGATCGCCTGCCCCGCCGATCGAGCCGAGGGAACCGAACCATGCAAGCGTGATCGTCTCACCGGAGCCGAGTCGAGCGATCCGCACGCCTTGGCCACCTCGTCCTTTCGACTCGAACTCCTCGTACGGCGTGGCCTTGGCTCCCGACTCAGAGGTGACGGTGAGCACGACGCCATCGCCGATCAGCGGTCCAGCGCCGACGACGACCGCGTCACCCTTGAGCTTGAGGCCGGCAACCCCGCCCGCTCCCCGCCCCTGAACGGACACCGATTCCAGCGGCATGCGAAGAGCCTGACCGTCAGAGGCGACCACCATGATGTCAACACCGGTGGGAGCCCGAAATGCAGCAACGACGCGATCGTCACCCCGCAACGAGATCACCGCTTTTCCGGACTTGGTGCCGAGCACCTCCTCGGCAGAGACCCGTTTCACAACCCCCAGGGCGGTGACGAGCACAAGGTGTTCTTCACCTGTGGTCACGAGCGCAAGCACTTCCTCACCCTTGTTGAGCCCGAGTTGTTGAGGCACGGGATTCCCGCGCGTCCGACCTCCGGCGTCGGCTGCCTCTCCGGCGTGGAGCATGAACGCCCGGCCCTCTGAGGTCACGGCTGCGATCGGTGATCCGGTGGATGTCACCACGGCACAGGCAAGAAGGTCGTGACGCCCGGCCACACCCTTCTTCGCTCCCTCGGTGGGTACCCGTCCAAGATTGCCCGAGGTCGACAGCGTGACGACACAGGGCTCGTCGGTGTCGGGATCGAACGAGGACTCGGACACGTTTGGCGCCTCGAAGACTGGAATGTCGTCGGCGCTGATGATCTCGGCTCTGCGATCGCGACCATGCTTCTCGACGAGCTCGCCGAGTTCCTTCAACACGAGGGTGCGTCGGCGGTCCTCGCTGTTGAGCAAGCGCTCGTAC
>Ga0255766_10001772_pt1 | contig 19527 bp, 21 predicted proteins | sample 071ome_23_FD_179966 | JGI IMG/M metagenome (GOLD analysis project Ga0255766, IMG submission 179966) | Coastal salt marsh microbial communities from the Groves Creek Marsh, Skidaway Island, Georgia - 071403BT metaG (version 2) | ecosystem: Environmental > Aquatic > Marine > Intertidal zone >... | reverse complement strand
GAAAAGAATAAAAGCAAAAGGTATCAAAGTTGTTGTCTATGAGCCTGTACTTGCAGAAAATAAACAAACCGATTTTTTTCATTCTAAGGTAGTCAACAACCTAGATGATTTTAAACAGATGTCAGACATCATAGTCGCGAATAGACTTACTGATGAAATTTCAGATGTTAAGCAAAAAATTTACACTAGAGATTTGTTTAATAGTGATTAAAGTTTTATTTGTTATAACAAAAAGAATTGGCGACGCACTGTCCGTTACCCCAGCAATAAGATCAGTTTATAAGCACTATCCAAATTGTGAAATAACTGTTTATTGTAAAAATAATCTGACCGATCTTTTTGAAGATAATCCATATGTTAAAAATATAAAGGTTTTTAGCAGCTCAAAAGCCAAATTACTTTCAATCATTCAATTTAGGAAAATATTTGATAAGTGTTTTTTTTACTCGGAGAACAAGTCATTTTTTGGTCTCGCGATTAAGAATTCAAAAAATGTTTTTGCGTTTGATAGTCCATATCTCAAAAAAATTGACAACGTTGAAATTATCAGAAGATTCTTACCTGAACAAAGACCACATATTATCATAGAGAACCTTGAGCTCATCTCTAGAGCCAATATCAATTTAAATGGCACACAAATGGACTACTATTTATCAGAAGAAGATGTCGCTTATCAGAATAATTTTTTTCAAAGAATTAGACAAGGAAATGAAAAAATATTTTGTTTGAAGATTATGAGTGATCCAGGAAAGAAATTTAGAGATTGGTCCTTGAATAGGTTCTCAGAGTTAATTCTTTTGATTCTTGAAAATTATGCATTTTCACAAGTATTAATTGTTGGCTCTAGCTCTGAAAAATTAGCAGCTAATAAATTGTGCTCTATTTATCCAGAAAGAGTTCATGCTTTTTGTAATCAATCGTTATCACAAACTGCTGCTATTGTTTTTGGGTCTGATTTTTATATAGGTGTTGACACTGGTATTACCCAGATTGCTTCATGTTCAAATAAACCAATGATAGGTCTGTATCATTGTTTAATTGGAAAGAGAAAAGCTGGACCATTAAATAATAAACTTGACTATAGTATTGATATGCCCACCCCTGAAAAAGGTTGTCTAAGAAAAGAAGGAACTATGGATATAATTTCAGCTAAAGAGGTTTTTTTAAAAATTAATAAAGTTTTAGCTAAATGAAAATTTTTGTAACTGGAAGCGCTGGATTTATTGGTTCTGCACTCACATTAAGACTCTTGGAAAGAGGTGATACTATTGTAGGTATTGATAATCATAATAATTATTATGATCCAGAATTAAAAGAAGCGAGACTTTCAAGACATATCAATAACTCTAATTATTCACATATAAAGGGCGATATCGAAGATAGAGCTCTTATTGAAAAAGTTTTTACAGAAAACTCATTCGATGTAGTAGTGAATCTAGCAGCTCAAGCTGGGGTGAGGTATTCAATTGAAAATCCTTTTGCATATATCGATACTAACCTTGTAGGATTTGGAAATATTTTAGAAGGCTGCAGAAATACATCTGTTAAACATCTCGTATATGCTTCTTCAAGTTCTGTTTATGGTCTCAATACTAAACAACCTTTTTCGACTCATGAGCCAGTTAACCATCCAATTAGTCTCTATGCTGCAACAAAAAAAGCGAATGAATTAATGGCTCATACATACAGCCACTTATACCAACTACCAACTACTGGTCTAAGATTTTTTACAGTTTATGGTCCTTATGATAGACCGGATATGGCTCTTCAGAAGTTCACAGAAGCAATCATATCTGGTGAAAAAATTAAAGTATTCAATTATGGCAAACACAGAAGGGATTTCACATATATTGATGATATCGTTGAAGGAATAATAAGAGTAATTGACAATATTCCATTAGGTGTAGATAAGTGGAATCCATTAAATCCTGATCCTTCATTTTCAACTGCACCATATAAAATTTATAACATAGGCAGAAACAAACCTGAAGAATTAAATAAATACATTGAATTACTGGAGAGATACTTAAAAATTAATGCGAAGAAAGAACTGTTGCCACTTCAACCAGGCGATGTTCCAGATACATATGCTGATGTAGATGATTTAGTAAATGAATTAGAATATGAGCCAAAGATAAGTATTGAAGAAGGCATAAAGGAATTTGTTAATTGGTATAAAGCCTTCTACAAAGCTTAGTATATAATTTCTTTAATATCTGCTAAAGAGTTTATAACGAAACTAGCTTTGGTTAATCTCTCATCTATATCATGCCCGCTCCTCACAAGAATGGTGTTATGGATTCCTGATTCTCTAGCGGCAGTTATATCATCTTCCTTATCTCCAATCATCCATGAGTTATCTCTATCAATAGAGTGTTTTTCCATTGCACTTAAGAGCATCCCAGGTTTTGGTTTCCTGCATTTACAACCATCGTCTGGACTATGGGGGCAGAAAAAAGTGTCAAGAATTTCAATACCTTTTTCTTTAAACTCATTAATCATCCAATTGTTTAAGTGATGATAATTATCTAAATTATAGATACCTCTTGCGATACCTGATTGGTTGGTAACCACAATAAAAGAAAAACCCATTTTTTTTAGATAAATAAAAGAAGAAAAATCTTCGTCTATAAATTTGAAATCTGAGATCTTATGTAAATAACCCACCTCGTGATTAATTACGCCATCTCTGTCTAGAAATATAATTTTTCTCATAATTTAACAAAGATATTTTTCAGTTTATACTTAAAATATTTTAAATGGAGAACAGACTTTCAGTAGTAATTATTACCTACAATGAAGAAAAAAATATCCAGGATGCAATCCAATCAGCTAAATTTGCTTCAGAGGTTATTGTGCTCGATTCAGGTTCGGAAGATGCGACATGTGAAATAGTTAGAAGAAATGGGGCAAAGTTATTTCATCAGGATTGGTTAGGATTTGGTAGACAGAAAAATAAAGCAATTAAGTTAGCAAAGAATGATTGGGTTCTCATCATTGATGCTGATGAAAGAATTACACCCGAGCTTCAAGAGGAGATTAATTTACTACTTATAAACCCAGAAGCAAATGGGTATTTTGTCCCAAGATTAAATAATTTTTTTGGAAAAGATATTCGATTTTGTGGCTTGTATCCAGATTATTCTCTAAGGTTTTTCAATAAAAATAAAGGAAAATTCTCAGAAGTAAATGTCCACGAGAGTGTTATTTTGGATGGTAATTCCATGTATTTGCAAAATCATTTACTTCATCTTGCATATGGTTCAACAAAAGAGTTTGTTCAAAAGCAAAAAAAATATGCTGCCTTGAGTGAAAGAAATAAGAATCTTTTCAAGGCCTTTTTTTCACCAATCTGGGTCTTTTTAAAGATTTATATTTTTCGTTTGGGCATTCTAGAAGGATGGAGGGGGTTTGTTATTGCTACCACCTATGCAAGATATACTTTTTGGAAGTATAAATAATGAAAATTCTAGTAACAAAATTTAAGAGTATTGGAGATGTTATTCTACTTACTCCATTGTTAAAAAATCTTAAATTATCCTATCCAGATTCAGAGATAGATATACTAGTTCAGAGCGGAACTCAGGGTGTCTTAGACAACAATCCAAATGTTTCTAATATTTTTCTGACTAAAAATAAGAATATTTCCAGGTTGAGAAATTTTTTGCATGATTTATATCTTCTTTTACTTATTAGACAGAGAAATTACGAACTCCTGATAGTTACCGATAGAGGAGAAAGAGGAGCATTTTTATCTAGGTTTTCCAATGCCAAGAGAAAAATTGGAAGAAAAGATGCAATTAGTAAATATATAAATTCATCTTATACTGATTTTTTTTCTTATCATGGCGATAGACATATTATTGAGTTAAATTTGGATCCAATTAACATTCTAGGAAAGAAAGTTCAATCGTACGGCTTAGAAATTTATCCTAAAGAATCTGATTTCGATTTTGCCAAAAAACAAATTAACAATATTCAAAAATTTATACATGTCCATCCAACCTCTCAACGAAAATATAAATCTATAGACTTTAAGCTAATGGCAGAAATAATAGATTTTTGTGAAGAGAAATTGAGAATTAAAATTGTTTTGACAGGCCAGGGAAAGGGTGATGAAAATCAGATTAAATCTATTCTTTCTTTCACCAAATCTAAACCTATTAATTTATGCAGTAAATTATCGATAATGCAAACAGCGGCTTTAAATAAAATGGCAAGTCTTTTGATTGTTGTAGACACGGCTATAATGCACATATCAACCGCAAACAATACTCCTGTGATTGCGTTATTTGGACCAACAGCCATTAATAATTGGGGCCCTTGGGATAAGTCTTTAGATAAAAATTCATATTTAAGGCAAGGAGGCATTCAAACTCATGGAATGCATAAAGCTATATCTGGAAAAGAAGATTGCATTCCTTGCTCAAGAAATGGTTGCAATAACTCTGGCGACAGTAAGTGTTTAAAAAGTCTTAATCTCAACACTATAACAAAAGAAATACTATTATCTCTTGGTTTATCATCATGATTAGGGTCTTACACACAGAATGGTCAGATGGATGGGGTGGACAAGAGATTAGAATCATAAATGAAATGCTTGTTATGAGAAGCTTAGGTATTGAGGTATTCTTAGCCTGCAAAGCTCAAAGTAATATCCACCAAGAAGCAAAAAAAAATGGTCTGCAAGTTTTTCTTCTTCCTTTCGGTGGCAATCTGGACATATTCACAATCTTTAAACTTTTAAAAATTATTAAAAAATTTGATATTAATATCATCAATACTCACAGTGGGAAAGATACCTGGACAGGCGGAATAGCTGCTAAATTAGGAAGAATTAAATTTATTAGAACTAGACACTTGTCTAATCCTATAAACACATCACGTTTAAATTTTATTAATGAACTAGCCGACTATATTATAACAACAGGTGAAACTGTAAAAAATGACATGATTCTTAATAATAGAATATCTCCTAAAAAAATTAAATCAATACCAACCGGCCCTAAAGAAGAAATTTTCAACCCGCTTATTTATGACAAAAAAGAATGTCGAGAAATTTTCTCCTTAGAAGAGAATGAGATTGTTGTTGGAATGCTTGCAGTATTGAGAAAATTTAAAAGACATGACCGTTTTATAATTATGGCTAGTAATTTAATCAAAACCTTACCAGATAAAAAATTTAAATTTCTAATAGCGGGTGAAGGTCCGCAAAAAGAAAATATAAGACAACTTATTAAACAATATAGACTTAGCAAGAATGTGATTATGCTTGGACATATTGAGAATCAGCCAGAATTTCTTACAGCTATTGATTTGTTTGTTTTGATTTCTGATAGTGGTGAAGGTGTTCCGCAATCTTTAATTCAAGCTCTTATGATGAATAAAGCTTGCATAAGTACTGATGTTGGAAGTGTTTCCGACCTACATAAAGATAATAATTTTTGTTTGTTAAATGACTTCAGCCAAAATACATTAAATGAATCAGTTATAAATTTCATATCAGACTTTTCAAGTAGCTCTAAAAATCTTATTAATTCTAATCAACATATAAAAATTAATTTTTCAGAAAAAGTCATGGCTAAAAAGATTCTTGACATCTATCAAAGGTTATTGAGTAATGAGAATTTTATTAACTAACTTCCATCTCAAGGATGGAGGCGGGCATAAGACTTATATAAATTACCTTTTTGAATTTTTAATCAATATTGGCATTGAAGTTTATTTAGCCTGCCCAAAATCAAGCCAACTAAATTCTTTGTTAAAAAAGAAATTTCCAGATAGGGTTTTTGACGTTGAGTTTCCTTCAAAACCTAGAGAAATAATCAACTTAATTAGAAATATTTTCTTATTAAAAAAAATTATAAGTTCAAAAAAAATTAATCTCATTCATGTTAATGGATCACCTGATCATAAAATTGTTGCATTAAGTAAATGGCTTTTTGGAAAAGACTTTAAGATTATTAGGACGAAACATGATTCATTCCCAATTAAGAAAAGTTTGACTAATAAAAAATTATACAAAAAATACACTGATCAGATGATAGTGGTCTCTGATTACCAATTTAGATCAGTAATTACTGATAGTTCACTTAAGAAAAAGACAATAGTAATAAAAAATGGAGTTGATATTAATCACTTCTCACCATCTAAAGGCTCTGACGCTTTAAAAATAAAGTTGGGTATAAGTAAGAATGATTTTGTTTTGGTTTCAACAGCCGGAACTGCTCATCACAAGGGGTGGCTATTCTTGGCTGAGGCTATAGAGACCCTTGATGAATCGCTAAGAAACTCTATCAAAGTTATATTGTTAGGCAATAAACCGAGTGATGAAATATTAAATAAAAATTATATTAAAGGTTTTATTTTCAGTGGTTTAGTTGAGGATGTTAGGCCCTATGTTGCAATCGCTGATGTGGGATTTGTTTTATCTTATAAAGTAGAGACTATTTCTTATGCATGTAGAGAGATGATGTCAATGGGAAAACCGGTTATCGTGTCAAACTTTTCGGGTCTTCCTGAAAATATTAATAATGGGATAAATGGGTGGATTGTTGATGCCCAAAATATCCGTGAATTAAGAAATAAAATTCTTGAAATCATAAATTTAAAAGATATAAAAGCCATTTCGGTCAAAGCAAGGAATAAATCGATAATGGAGTTTAATATAAAAGAAAAAAACGAATGTTTAGTTGAAATATATTCAGAGACATTAAGTTACAAATGAAAATTTATTACCCATACCCGATGCGTCTTTCAAATGGCTACTCATACATGTTAAGCATCCTGCAGTTTCTCAATTCTCTTGCAGACTATTACCAGGTTGAAATTTTATCTTTAGACTCTGAACACGAAATAGATGAATACTTTGATAGGGTATTAAATCTTAAAAGGAATAAAAACTTAAATGTAAAAACAATTTCAAACAAGTTCTTGTTTATTAAGAGCAATAAGATATTTTTTTTTAGAAACATAAAAAAATATTTAAATAGCAAAACTAATGAAAAAATATGTATTTATTCTCGTGATTTCAAACAAATGAGACTATGTTTAAAAAAATTTAGAAGATTTGAGAATTTTTTGTTTATTTTTGAAGTGCATCAAATTTTATCTGAAAACCATATTTCTAAGGGTAATTTAAAGGCTGGAAAGGAGATGTATAAATTAGAAAAATTTGTCTTTAAAAACGTTGACTTCTTAATTCCAATCACTAAAACTCTTAGATCTGAGATTAGAAAAAAATTTGATATAAGTACAAATATGGAACTTGTTTTGCCAGTTGGGTTTAATAAGGAATTTCTCAAAAAAAACACCTTTAAGAAGATATATGATGTTATTTACGCTGGAAACTTTAGTAGATGGAAAGGATTAGATATTTTGATTAAAGCTATTGAAATAATTAAAAAGAAATACTTCATTGATATTAATGTTTTATTGGTTGGGGCTAGAGAACATGAAAGGTTGGAACTTGAACAAAAATGCATTGATAAAGATATTATTAAAAATGTAGAAATACTAAATAGAGTTAATCATAGAGAAATATTAACTTTTCTTAGAAAAAGTAAAATCGGAGTTATTCCCAATAGATATATAGATGATGGCGCCTTTTACACATCACCCCTTAAACTATACGAGTATCTTGGCGTAGGACTCAAGATTGTAGTTGCTGATCTGCCGTCAATAAATTCAGCTATTGATAGTTCACTTGTTTATTATTTCCAACCTGAAAATCCACAGAAACTTGCCGAGAAAATTATTTTTGCTTTAAATGATGATTCATTTTGCGAACAAACTCTTAAAGAATATGCCCAGTCCTTCACTTGGGAGTCTAGAGCAAAAAATTTTAATACTTTTTTAAATGAAAATATTACTCATTAAGTTCAGAAACATAGGAGATGTATTAATTTCCTCGGTTTTAATTGCAAACCTTAAGGCTTATTATCCAAAGGCAAGAATTGATTTTGCAATTAATAAGGAGTCGAAACCAATACTCGAAGATAATCCAAATATTAATTCTTTGATTATTTATGATAGAGAAGCTATTAAGTCAAAATCTTTCTTAGATCGATTAAAGGCAGAATATGAAATTATTAAAAACATAAGACTTAATCAATATGATCTCACTATCAATCTTACTGAGGGAGATAGGGGTCATTTATACTCTCTTTTCTCTGGATCTTCGACAAAAATGGGAGTAAGAAATAAAAAAAATTTTTTCTCAAAAATCAATATTTTCGATCATTATTTGTCAAGTGATTGGGATTTACATGCAGTTATGAAAGATTTAAATTTTATAACTCAGTTAGGAAAAAAAATTATTAATGAAAGTTTAGAGATTTATTGGGACTCAAATACAGAAAAAGAAATTAATAAAAAGATTAAAGGCTTTAAACTCAAAAAATTTGTAGTTGTTCATCCTGTATCACGGTGGTTATTTAAATGCTGGGACAACGAGAGAATGGCCAAGGCTATTGATTACCTGTTTTATGTGAAAGGGCTAAATGTTGTTATAACCTCCTCAAATGATAAAAGTGAAATTGATAGAGTTTTAAAAATTCTTAAATTGTGTAAATCTACCCCTTGTGATTTATCTGGAAAATTAAATTTAAAGGAACTTTCTTATTTAATTTCAAAGTCATCTATGTTTTTTGGAATTGACACTGCTCCAATGCATATTGCTGCAGCATGTAAAGTCCCTGTGGTTGCTATTTTTGGTGCAAGTTTTCCTTCAATATGGGGTCCATGGAACAACTCTAAAAATTTATTTATCAATAAAAACGGTGTTCAATTCAATGGACTTCATTACGTTATAAGTCATATGAATCATGAGATCTACTATGATAAAGGGATAAAAACCTCAAGAGGAATGACCAATATTTCATTAGATATAGTGATAGAGGTCTTAAAAAAAATTCAAGTATAACTATTCCAGTAACCTATAAAAATGAAGAAAATTTACTTTATCAGAGAAAAGCATACTCCTTTCGGCGGTGCTGAAAATTTTTTATCAAGACTTGTTGCTGAGTTTCAGAAAAAAAACATCCAAATAAGAGTTATAAAATCACCATTTCCTCTTTTTTTACCTTCATGGCTAAGGGTTATTTTTTTTAATATTTTTTTATGCATAAGAAAACAAAATAAATTTTATTTCTCTTTAGATCGGATTGTTTGTCCTGATGTTTATCGTGCTGGAGATGGTGTTCATAAAGTCTTTATAAGGCAATTGTCTAAAAAATCAAACAACCCCCTTCATAAAATCTACTTTCATGTTGAAAGAAAATGTTTCAACAATTCTAAGTTAATAATTGCTAATTCGAATATGGTTAAAAATGAAATAATTCAAACCTATGGAATCAAAGAAGAAAAGATTAGGGTTATCTATAATGGTGTAAAAATTCCTGATATTTCTTTTGTAGGTGATTTTAATTTAAAGAAAAAAAGCCAATTTGATCAATTTAAAAAAACAATTCTTTTTGTTGGCAATGGTTTTGAGAGAAAAGGACTTAAAAGTTTTATTAGGATAATAAGTAAGCTGAGGTCCGAAAATTTTCAGGCTTTAATTATTGGAAACGACAAAAAGATTGAAGATTATAAAAGAACATGTAAAGACCTTAATTTAGATAAAGTCGTAAAGTTCCTTGGCAATAGAAAAGATATGCACAACTTTTATTCTTTATCAGATATAGTAATATTGCCTACTAAGTATGATCCCTTTTCAAATGTAATGCTTGAAGCTATGTCATATAAAAATGTTGTAATTACAACTCTTCAAAATGGTGCCTCTGAAGTTATACCCTCTTATTGGGTTATGAAAAGTCATGAAGATATGTCAATTGTTGATAAGATAGACGAAGCTTTAGATAGTGATCACTTTCTTGACGATGTAAAGAGGATAAATTTAGAAATTGTTCAAAATTACTCTATAGAAAAAAATGCACAGAAAACTTTAACTACTCTTGAAGAATTTTTATGACAAATAATATTCTTATAAACTTCAAAAATCCCTCTTTCTTTTCTTTAGTATTATTTATTTTGTTTTTGCCAAATTTTGAAGCACCAAAGAATATCTTTTTTCTTTTTTTTGTTCTTGCGTGGATTTTCGAAGCAATAAAAAGTAGAAGTTGGGGAGGGAAATGGCTTACCATAGATACAATTTTTGCTTCTTGGATAATAATAGATATTATTGTTGCAATAAATGCAGTTTATATTCATGGACAACCTTATAAAGGCTCATTTGATATAGCTAGATTTGTAATCTTTGGCTGGATAATTTCTCGTCAGAACTTCAATGTTAAAGAACTCCATAAGTTAGTAATCTACTCAGTTTTATCTGTTCTTCCGATTTTTATCCTCTTCTTTACAGGTTGTGATTCTGGCGGCCAATGCCTTAAATTAAACTCAGTTGGCCATGTTAATCATACTGCTATTTTTTTATTACTAACTTTGGCTCTTGGATTTTCTTACTTATTCTTTGAAAAAAACAACTTATTTCCGAAAATTAAATATATGTTGTTTTTTGTTATTCTAATGGCAATTACGTTTGTTGCCATTCTAACTGAAAGTAGGGCAGCTTCAGCTATGGTTATTTTTCTATTTTTGTATTTTTCTTCTATTAGTTTATATGCGAAGTTCAAGTACGCAAAAATTATTATTATCTTAACTTTAACAATTGCTATTACTGTCTTCTCTTTCGAGAAACCAAAAGTAATTGATAGATTTATTAATGAAGAAATTAATTTGATTGGAGATTCTGTAAGTGGAAGGGGAGCAATACGAAAATTTGCTTACGAAGTTTTTAAAATTGACCCTATACTTGGGACTGGTATGAGTAATTTTCCGAACTTTAATCTTCAAGATATCAAAAATCAGGTCATTAAAGAAAAAGGTTCCGACTGGTGGATAAATAATAAAGACAAATTTTCTCCCTATGAGCATCCACACAATGTTTATTTGGTTTACTTAAGTGGCGGAGGAGTGGTATTTTTTAGTTTATTTATTCTTTTCTGGCTTTATATCTCATATCTTTTAATCAGAGAATCTTATCTGAAGGGGTTGGATTGGACAAAATCTGCAGCTTTTCTGGCAATAATTATTAACTTATCAATTGGTTATGTGAACACAACTTTTGCACATGAGCATGCTTTAATAAGTATGCTTATTATTGGTATTTTTCTCTCTAAATATAGAAAATCATCTTTACTTAAATCCTAATTAAAAATGGTCAAATGAAAATTTGTATTGAAATACCGAGTTGGATAGGGGACTCTGTTATGACTACCCCATCTATAATAAATATTGTCAATTTTTTTCAACATCCTGAAATTACAATAATAGGGCAAAAATCTTCAATAGCATTATTTAAAAATTTCCCCAGAGTTATTAGTCTCATTGAAATCGATAAAAGCTATAAAAATATTTTTTACACAATTCAAAATTTAAATGAATACGACACATTTATTTCTTACAGAAAATCTTTAAGGTCATCATTCTTAAAATCACTGATTAAAGCTAAGAAGAAATTTCAATATAACAGGAAATTATATGTTGGTCATCAAGTAGAAAAATATAATTCGTTTGTTTGCGAAATTTTTAATTTTAATTTACCCCCTGGTCCCCTTAGTATCTATCCATTTGAACGCTCTTTGCAAAAAAGATTAAGATTGGGAATTAATCCCGGTGCATCTTATGGAAGTGCTAAAAGATGGTATCCTGATAAGTTTGCTAAAGTAATTGAAAATCTTAGTGATAAATATGAAGTTATAATTTTTGGCAGCAAAAATGAGATCGAAATTGCAGAAGATATTGAGAAAAATCTTAAAAATTTAGGCATCAAAAATTATCAAAATCTGGTTGGAAAAACTAGTATTGAGGAACTAATATTTCAGGTTAGGGACTTGAGTATATTTATTACTGGCGATAGTGGGATTATGCATATTGCTGCTGCTTTTAGCATTCCAACTGTAGCTATTTTTGGACCAACCATAACAACAGAAACTTCTCAATGGATGAATCCTAAAAGCCTAATCCTAAAAAAAAATCTAGATTGTCAACCATGTATGAAAAGAGTTTGCCCATTAGGACATCATGATTGTATGAAAAAGATTAGTAGTAAAGAGGTAATTGACTCAGTTTTAAGCTTAACTTGAGAAATGAATATCTATTAAATGACAAAGAGTATGACCAACCAGTATATGCATCTCTTGGATACGAGGAGTATCATTTGAAGGAATTACAAGATTGATGTCACAAATTTCGTTCATCCTCCCCCCCTGAGCACCAGAAAAACCAACCACTTTTACATCATTGCTTTTTGCATATTGAAGAGCATTAATAACATTAGAGCTATTGCCTGAGGTGCTAATACCTATCACCAAATCATTATTATTTAAAAGTGCCTCAAGTTGTCTTTCAAAAACTTTCTCATACCCAAAGTCATTGCCTATTGCCGTAAGGGAAGAACTATCAGTGGTTAGGGCTAAAGCTGCCAATCCTTTTCTATTTATTTTATATCTACCCACAAGTTCAGCTGCTATATGTTGAGCATCGGCAGCAGAGCCTCCATTACCAAATAAAATAACTTTGCCATTTGATTCAATAGATTTAATGGCTAATTTGGCTATAGACTCAATTGAGCTAACAACTTTTTCCATCTTTGAAGAAACTTCATTGTGAAGCTTGAGTTCATTTTTAATTATTTCTTTCATTTTTTTGAATTTTATTAATAGTGTTGGAGGTGCTTCTACCCTCTTCAAAATCTATAAGGATAAGTTTTTTTGCAATTTCTTCACCAACTACTTTTTTATTATTGTAATCTGCACCTTTAACAAGTATGTCAGGGACAATTGCTGTGATTAATTCAATTGGCGTGTCTTCGCTAAATGGAATAACATAATCCACTGATTTCAGCGAGGCAATTACGCAACCTCTGTCATTAAGTGGGTTAATAGGCCTATTCTTACCTTTTATTCTAGTTACAGAATCATCTGAATTAATCCCAACAACTAGAATATCACCCAGTTTCTTTGCTTTTTCAAGATATTTAACATGACCCATATGAAGAATATCAAAACAACCATTGGTAAAAATAATTTTCTTATTAGATTTTCTCAGCACATCCAAAATTTTGATAAATGCTTTTAACGATACTACATTTTTTTCACATTCAGAATAGTTAAGCGAAGATTCATATCTAATGATTTCCTCAAATGAGGTTGTGGCAGACCCAATCTTTCCTACAACAATACCAGCTGCTAAATTAGCAAGATAAACAGCTGAATCAATGTCTTGATTAGCAGCTAAGGCATATCCTAAGGCAGCAATCACAGTATCGCCGGCACCAGTGACATCAAAAACCTCTCTAGCAACTGTTGGGTGAGATCTATATTGATCGTCTAGTATAGCAATACCATCTTCACTCAGGGTAATTAAAGAAGTATGCAATTTACAAAAATCTTTTAGATGAATAAGAGCTTCTTTTAGTGATTTCTCATCTGAAATATTGATACCTGTTGCTTCACAGGCCTCTTTTTTGTTTGGCGTTAAAAGATATGCAGAAGTGTATTTTGAATAATCAGAACCTTTTGGGTCAACTATAACTTTCAGTTTAAAAGAGTTGGCTATTTTGATAATTTCTTTGGCAACATAATTGGTTATAACTCCTTTTCCATAATCAGAGAGAATAACCAATCCAATATCGCTAATAATTGATTTGAAAGTATCTATTAATCTCTTTTCAGAGATTTTATTGATATCCTCATTGCTTTCGATATCATATCTAATGACTTGTTGTTGGGCAGAAACAATTCTGGTTTTTTTTGAAGTAACACGGTTTTCCTGCTCAATTAAATAGTCAGTACTTAGATTGATTTCTTTGAAAAGCTCCCTTAATTCATTAGAAATCTCACATCCACCAATAATGCTTAATACTTCAACATTAGCACCAAGAGTAACTAAGTTATGCGCAACATTTCCAGCACCACCAAGAACTTTTGTTTCTTTTTTTACATTAATAATCTGAACAGGCGCTTCTGGTGAAACACGTTTACATTCACCCCAAAGATATTTATCAATCATTAGATCTCCGACCACAAGAATTCTAGGTTGGAATTTTTGAATAGAATTAAGCATTAATTTAAGGGCACATTAAACATTTCTTTAATGTTTGGGACGTATTTTCTAATTCCTTCCTCAAGAGAAAAGACAGGTTTAAAGTTGAAATTTTCTAATGATAAAGAGATATCTGCCTGAGTGTGCATTTGATAACCAGTGTATGGGTTAGGGAAATAATCCGTACCATAATCACATCCTAGTTCTTTTTGGAGTATATCTGCAATGTCTTGAAAGCTTCTTGGTTCACCTGTACCAACGTTATATACTCCATTGTTTGTTGACCCGCATGCTTTAATGTTGGCTTGAATAACATCATCAATAAAAATGAAGTCCCTGAGAATTTTATCGGATCCCTCAAATAATCGAGGTGCAAGACCATTTAGAATTTGATGTCCAAGCTGAATAACCATCGAAGATGTTTTATTCTTAAAATACTCTCTAGGACCATAAACATTAAAGAATTTGAGTCCAATAATCTTTATATTCGGATTTTGTTTTGAAAATTTTGCTGCAATTTGATCCATGGCATATTTACTAAAACCATAAGGATTTTCTGGATTTTCAAAGCCAATTTTTTGAGGTGAAGGCATACTTCCATATGTAGCGGCAGAACTAGCATAAATAAGAGTTGCATTATCTTTTCTCGTCTTCTCTAAAAACCAATAGAATGAATTAACATTGGTTTTCATTACTATCTCTTGATCATAAACCCTTGTGTCTGAAATAGCAGCTTGATGAAAAATATAATCTAATTTAATGTCATTGAGTATTTCAAGATTAGCGGGATTATTTATATTTCCACAGATAATATCACCAGTAAATCCAATCAAATTCTTATAATGTCCAAAGCTTTGTAAGTTGCCATTTGAGAATGTCGCTTCACTCCTAAAACAGTCAAAAACTAAAATTTTGGACTCAGGATAGTTCTCTTGGAAATAAAATGCAAGATTGCTTCCGATAAATCCAGCTCCGCCAGTAATAAGGATCGTTTTGTTGTTAAAATTGATATCAGAATAAATCATATTTCAATTATACTCACATATTCAATGTGTATCATAATTCAAAAGTCTTTAATCCCTTGGGTTTAACCTATGAAGTACGAAAGAAATTTTTATCAAATTAGACCCAATGATGAGATTCTCAACAGTCTTAAGGTTGAGATTGATACAGTGGGTTACTATTCTCTTCATCATCAAGATGTCGGTTATATTAAATCTTTTGCTGATAATGTAAAAAAAGATTTCATTTATGTCGTTGGTATTGGCGGTTCCTCTCTTGGTACAAAAGCAATTTACACCTTTTTGAGATCAACTAATAATTATAAGAAAAAGTTATTCTTTCTTGATACCATTGACCCATTAAGAATAAATTACTTACTTTCTCTTGGCGATTTAAATAAATCTCTATTTATTGTGATCTCAAAGTCAGGAAGTACTATTGAAACAGTAAGCATTCTGAAGTATCTTGACACCAAGATAAAGATTACAAGAGATAACTGCATTATAGTAGCTGGAGAAAATACTACTCTCTGGAAGTTTGGAATAAGAAATAATCTTGAGAAATTTTTAATTCCAGAAAATGTTGGCGGAAGGTTCTCGGTATTTACTCCGGTAGGATTGTTACCTCTATCAATAATTGGTGTAGATATTCAAAAACTTCTAGATGGCTGCAGATTGGTTCATGAAAGTTTTTTCAATCAGAGGGATTATTACGACCTTATTATTAACAAAGCTAGATTTCTTGTAGAAAATAAGAGTCGATTTTCAATGAATGTTATATTTTCCTATTCTTCAGTTTTCAAAGATTTTAATAAATGGTTTGTTCAACTCTGGGCTGAATCACTAGGAAAGAAAAATATTAATGGTACACGTCAGGGTCTAACACCAATTTCCTTAATTGGTCCTGATGATCAGCACAGTTTCTTGCAATTAATTATGGATGGCCCTAGAGATAAGACTTTAACTTTTTTTAAGATTGATAGCTTAAGAGATGAGTCTCTAATACCAAGTCAAGAAAAATTTAATTGTTTTGATTTAGATTATTTAAACAATAAGAGTTTTAATGATTTGATAAATTTGCAAGCAGATTCTACTTATGAGGCAATTATTCAGGAAAAAGATATTCCATGTGACAAAATAACCATTTCAACTATTGATGAAATTAATATTGCAAAATTAATGTATAGATTCTTTCTTCTCACATCTGCAGTTGGATCATTTATGCAAATAAATACATATAATCAGCCTGGAGTTGAGCTTGGTAAGAGAATTTTAAAAAATAAATTTACAAATTAATGATCAAATATTGCTTATTTCCAGTAGCAGGTTTTGGGACAAGATTCTTACCAGTCACTAAAACTGTTCCCAAGGAACTCCTGCCTATTATGGAAAAGCCCTTAATTCAATATGCAATAGATGAGGCATACGAAAGTGGTATGTCTGAAATGGTCATAGTGATAAATGAACATAAATTAGCTATCAAGCAATATTTTGAACCTTTTCCTTATCTTGAATCTTTGATTTCTTCAACCCCTAAAATTGATAAACTTAATTGTATAAATGAGATAACTGAAAATTGCACTCTAGATTTTATTAACCAAACTGAAATGTTAGGCTTAGGTCATGCAATTCTTCAGGGAAAAGACACTATCAGAAATAACCCTTTCGCTGTAATTCTTCCTGATGATTTGTGTTACAACGAAGAAAATTCTGTATTAAATCAGATGTTAGAGATCTCTAAAGAAAATATAGACAAATGTATTGTAGCTGTTGAAGAAGTTAATATAAAAGATGTTGATAAATATGGAGTTATAAGTATTAAATCTTTATCCAATAATGTTTTTCAAGTAGAAGATATGATTGAAAAACCCTCACCTAGTGATGCACCTTCAAATCTAGCCATTATAGGTCGATATATTTTAACTCCAGATATTTTTGACATTCTTGAGCAGACTGAACCTGATCAAAATGGCGAAATACAAATCACTAATGCATTGAGGGAACTTGCGAAAAACGGAAAAGTTATAGCATATAAGTTTAAGGGCAGAAGAATTGATTGCGGATCTGTGGAGGGTTATATCAATGCAAATATATTTTTCTCAGATTTAAAACTCTAGGTTTTAATAACCTAGAGTTTGGTTGACTTATCTAATACCAATTGTCGTCGTCTTCTTCGTCATAATCATAATCAAAATCTTTTTCACTATCATCTTCGAATTCGTCATATTCATAATCATCAGTAGCCATAATATTGTCTCCACAATAAAATTAAACAAACCCAAAAAAAATTGGTCCAAATTCGAAATATACGCTTAATTAGGAAATTGTAAAGAATTTTTTTTTTAAAAAAATAATATTAAAAATCAATCAATTATGAAGATTTTTTGTATTTTAAGGCTTTGAATTATCTTTATTTAGGTAAGAATAAATAACCACTTGTAAATTCATCTACCTTATCTTCAACTTCCTTAATGAGTGATTCAAATTGAATTTTCTGGGATGAACTTTCAGAACTTCTTATAGTGTCCCTCATCTGATCAACACTTTGAAATATTTTGTATAGTTCACCATAAGTCGTTTGATCATATTGTTTGAGATATGTCCTTATAAGATTTGCCAATTCATTACGAAGCTCTCTATTGATTTTTTGTTCAGATTCTGAAGGTTTTGGATTAATTTCATTTGGATGGAAAAGAACACCTCTCTTAAAATTTTTTTTAAATGAAGAATTAACCTGAGAAATATTAAGACCAATTCTTTGGAACATTGGAAAGTACGAATCTTCGTTAATGAATAAACCTAATAGATTGTTAATTTCAGACTCATAATTCATTGTTTTAATATCAAATGGAGTTTAAATATTTCTAAAATTATTCCACAGTAACAGATTGAAACCGTATGTACATTTAATTTCCACTACTATCCCAGTATTAGAGTTTAATGTTGAATTCCAATCTAATTCTTTAATATACGATAAAGGATACAGTATCCTTCAACAGATGATCTATTGTCTTATCCAGTTTATGAAACAAGAAGGGATGGGATATAGAAAAATCAGTAGGAAATTAAACCAATGGGGGATCAAAACTCACAGAGGTAAACAATGGTTTAATACTTCTGTGTCTTCTGTGTTGAAAAGGAAACACGAAAGGGATGTTATGATCAATGAGATCAGAGATCAACATTACCCATCTAAAGTATTTAAGATGGAATTGAAATACTATACTTTTGATTGACCTGTTCTAAACATTTCTAATAATAACTGCAATACAAAACCACAGTTTCGTTCAGTCATTATTATGATTGAATTGACAAAACCATCTTTCTTCATAATTAATTCAAATTTTAGAACTATTTTTTGAAAAATTCTTGAATTGAACTCTCGTTCTTTTTTTTCAATATAATCACAACTTCATTAAAGAAATCGATGTCATATAAATCATTTAAAAGATCTGTTTCTTGAAGATAATAATTAATTTCAATAAAAACATAATGTGGTTTAAATTCTTTAATTTCTTCAATTATGTAACTAATAGGCAACCCCCCAACAATCCAAATAAAATGTTCTAAATCTTTTTTTAATTCTGAGTTTGAAACTATATCAAACCCAAATGTTTGTCTCTGATATCTCAAAATATTTTCTTGAGAGATTTGACTAAAATTATCTACTCCAATTAAATTTTCCTTAGGAATATAGTTATTTAAATAACCAAGAAAATTACCTAAACCTGATGGTATATCAACTACATAATAATTAGACTTTTTATTAAAATTTACTCTACTTATTATTTCCAAAAGAACAATATTTGGACATTGCAAAAAATATTTTTCTTTAATAGAACTTCCATATGTTTTATCAAAAACAATTCCCGATATTCCATAAGAGTGAAGGTTGTGAAAATAATAGGGGTTTTGTGAAAGTTTTAAGTTCTTTACTATTTGTGAGTGTTCGTCCGGATTTATTTCAGAAAGATATTTTTTATGGTCAAGTGTAAGATTAATTTTTTGATACATTGGGTTTTTCTTTTTAAACTCAAAAAAAATATCTTCAAATCCATGTTTTTTTAGTAAGTAATTTCTATAAGGTCGATAATATTTTTTTAAATGTTCCTTAAACTGAAACCTAATTAAAGGTCCCTTAAAAAATCTATAAATTTTCTTAATCACATTTAATTCATCCAGATTCACTCAACAGTAACGGAGTGCTTTCGTTTGCAGAAAAAATTTCTTGTGGAAATTTATGTATTTTTTGTTCATTCAAAAATCGTGTAAATTTATGTTTATTAGTAAAACCATTACTGACTAATTTTAGAACTATTTTTTGAAAAATTCTTGAATTGAACTCTCGTTCTTTTTTTTCAATATAATCACAACTTCATTAAAGAAATCGATGTCATATAAATCATTTAAAAGATCTGTT
>Ga0255766_10001765_pt1 | contig 19588 bp, 20 predicted proteins | sample 071ome_23_FD_179966 | JGI IMG/M metagenome (GOLD analysis project Ga0255766, IMG submission 179966) | Coastal salt marsh microbial communities from the Groves Creek Marsh, Skidaway Island, Georgia - 071403BT metaG (version 2) | ecosystem: Environmental > Aquatic > Marine > Intertidal zone >... | reverse complement strand
CTGAATGGGATAGATTTGTCAATTAATAATGGAGATATTATCACAATAAAAGGACCATCTGGCTCGGGTAAATCTACTTTATTAAACATAATTGGTACTATTGATTTTGCAGATTCTGGGTCAATATTTTTTGACAATATAAAACTAAACAATAGTAATAATTTTGAAAAATTTAGGAATGAAAACCTTGGGTTTGTTTTTCAATTTCATCATCTAATTCCAGAGCTTTCTGTTGAAGAAAATGTTAAACTCCCGTTTTTAATAAGTGGTGAAAACGTTGATGAAAAGTACATTGATGATCTTTTTGTTTTTTTTGATTTAAATAAAAAAAGAAATTCTTTCCCCAATTATCTCTCTGGCGGTGAAAAGCAAAGAGTGGCTATTATGAGGTCCTTTGTTAAAAAACCATCTTTAATCTTAGCTGATGAACCAACAGGAAGTTTAGATGAGAAGCAAGTTATAAACACAATAGAGTTATTTAAAAAAATGAATTCTCAATATAAACAGACCCTAGTTATAGCAACTCATGACAATAGAGTATTTGATATTGGTACTAAAAAATTCTTATTAAACAATGGTGTTTTATCAAATATATGACACATTGTCATAAAAATGTACTTTATGACATAATATTTTATTTGGCATGAAAATTGCAACAATGTTTAAAAAAAAATACACTTAAAATTTTAGGAGATCTCATGGGCAAAATTATTGGTATAGATTTAGGAACAACAAATTCATGTGTTGCAGTTATGGAAGGTGGTGAGCCTACTGTTATAACAAGTACTGAAGGTGGAAGAACTACTCCATCTGTTATTGGTTTTACAAAAGACGGAGAAAGATTAGTAGGGGAACCAGCTAAAAGGCAAGCTGTTACTAACCCAAGTAACACAATTTATTCTATCAAAAGATTTATGGGTAGAACACCATCAGAAATTGAACAAGATATTAAAGAAGTCCCTTATAAAGTTTCTATTGAGAAATCTAAGATTCAAGTGGAGGTAGCAGGAAATAAATATTTACCTCAAGAAATTAGCGCTATGGTTCTTCAAAAAATGAAACAAATGGCTGAAAAGTATTTAGGTGCTACTGTCACTGACGCTGTAATTACAGTCCCTGCGTATTTTAACGATTCTCAAAGAAAAGCCACTAAAGATGCTGGTGCTATAGCTGGTTTAAATGTAAAAAGAATCATTAATGAACCAACAGCTGCATCCTTAGCTTATGGATTTGATAAGAAAAAGGACGAAAAAATAGCAGTTTTTGATTTGGGAGGAGGAACTTTTGACATTTCAATCCTTGACATTATGAATGATGAAGGGCAAAGTATAGAGGTTAATGCTACAAATGGAGATGGAAGACTTGGTGGTGATGACTTTGATCAGAAAATTGTAGATTGGTTGGCAGATGAATTCAAAAAGACTGAAGGGATTGATTTAAGAAAAGATCCTATGGCTTTACAAAGATTAAAAGAAGCTTCTGAGAATGCCAAGAAAGAATTATCATCCTCGAAACAAACCGAAATTAATCTTCCATTCATTACCGCTGATTCATCTGGACCGAAACATTTAAATATGACTCTAACGAGAGCAAATTTTGAAAATTTAGTTTCAGATCTTATTGATCGCGTTGTCAGTCCTTGTAAGCAAGCTTTGAAAGATGCTAAGCTTACCCCATCTGATATTAAGGAAGTAATTTTAGTTGGTGGTTCAACGAGAATTCCAGCTATTCAAGAAAAAGTGAAAGAAATTTTTGGAAAAGAACCAAATCAAAGCGTTAATCCAGATGAGGTTGTTGCACTTGGAGCTGCAATTCAGGGTGGAGTATTATCTGGTGATGTAGATGATGTTTTATTGCTAGATGTAACCCCATTGACATTAGGAATTGAAACAATGGGTGGGATTGCTACTCCATTAATAGAAAAGAATACAACTATCCCTACTCAAAAGTCTCAAATATTTTCAACAGCAGCAGATAATCAACCAATGGTAGAAATTCATGTAGTTCAAGGAGAAAGACAACTAGCTAATGATAATAAAAGTTTAGGTCGTTTTCATTTGGATGGAATTCCTCCAGCACCAAGAGGTACCCCTCAAATTGAAGTATCTTTTGATTTAGATGCTGATGGTATTTTAAATGTAAAAGCTTCAGATAAAGCGACTGGAAAAGAACAGAGTATTCGAATTGAAGCTCAAAGCGGGTTATCTGATCAAGAAATTGAAAAAATGATTAATGATGCCAAGAAGCATGAAACTGAGGATAAAGCTCGAAAAGATGAAATCGAAACCAAAAATCAGGCTGAACAATTAGTTTATCAAACTGAAAAACAAATGAAAGATCTTGAGGATAAATTATCAGATGATGATAAAGCAGAGTTAACCGAAAGTCTTGATAAATTAAAAAATGCAAATCAATCTTCAAATGTTGCTGATATCAAGACCGCTATGGATAATTTGAACTCTGTTTGGAATTCAAAAGCTTCATCTATGTATGATGCCTCTAAATCTTCTAATGAAAATCAACCGCAAAATGATCCCGGAGCTAAAAAAGAGAAAGATGATAAAAAAATAGAAGATGCTGATTTTGAAGTTGTTGATGAATAAATAGATTTATTAAATAGTTTCAAATTCTTAGTTTTATTTTGATGGGAAACATTTTTAATAAATTTTTAAAATCAATTTTTGCTATTTCAATAAGTGTAATTATTTTTTTTATTCTATCTCTTTTTACACTTTATATTTATTTAGGTAAAGGCTTAACTCTACCCATAGATCAATCAAACGAATATGTTAAGAAAAACCTAATTAAATATGGGATAAGTTTTAATCCTAGCTCAGAATTATTTCTTTCAACAAAGTTTAATGAGATTGAGATTTATCTTTCATTGAATAATTTTGTTCTTTCCAGAAATAAAACAGAAAGCATTAAAGCAGAGAAAGTAAACCTTTCTACACAATTTCCTTTAATGAGTTTTTATAGTCTTGCTCTTGACTATTTTTCAGAAAATAATTCTGAATTAAGATTCATTTTTCCTCTAAGCATCAACATTAATAATGCAATTATTGATATAGCATCTTTGCCAAATTCTAAAGAAAAGTTTGAGGTTGGAAAAACGAATGAAGAATTAATGAATGCCAAAGTAATTATTAAAAATAGTAAACTATTTGACAATAATTATTTCCTTGGAAATTTTGATGGTTCATTAATGCTGGATATTTTTGAAAAAAATTCAAAAATTTCATCTTTTTCCATAAATATTAATTCTAGTGACACTTTTGATACATCGTATCTTTTAAGATTTTTTCCGGACGTGAAACGATTGAGCTCAATGAATCAATTAGTACAGTATGATTTAAAAATTCAAGATTTAAACCTTTATGATAATCTGGATTCTAGAAAGATTAATGGAATAATCAATATAAAGAACTCAGAAATGGAGTTAGTTCAATTTCCTGCTCAACTTAAACCAGAAGTTATTAGGAACTTAAATATTAGCTTAAACATTAAAGATAATATTGGTTCTTTAAATTTAGTAGGAACTGTGACAAATCCTAAACAGAGAATTAAGTTACAAAAAGAAGCCAATTTACAAGTTTCAGGATTAATTGATTTAAAAGATTTAAAAAACCCTGAACTTGATTTATTTGTTAATGGTAGTGATATATATTTTGCTAAATTAGACAATGAAAATTTGAATGGAGTATCCGATTTAAAAATTTCAATTAAAGGTCAAGAAACTCTAAAATTAGATGGAGATATTAAAATCAAAAAAAGTAATGGATTTTTAACTCCATTAAAAGATACTAAACTTGATGTTACTCATCAATTAAGGAAAAAAAATGAATAATAATGATTTAAAAAATCTTAATAGAAAAATTGAAGATAAATCACAATTTATTAAAGAAATCAAAACCCAGATTTCTTCAGTAATTGTTGGACAAGATGATCTTATAAATAAAATTCTTATTTCAGTTGTTTCTAATGGTCACATTTTACTTGAAGGAGTTCCAGGTCTTGCTAAAACACTTACCATTAACACTTTTGCGAAACTTATTAATGCCGATTTCAAAAGAATACAGTTTACTCCAGATATGCTTCCTGCAGATTTGATAGGAACACTAATTTATAATCAAAAAACTGGGGAGTTTAACACAAAAAAAGGACCTATATTTTCAAACATTATACTTGCAGATGAAATAAATAGAGCACCTTCGAAGGTTCAAAGTGCTCTTTTAGAGTCAATGCAGGAAAAACAAGTCACAATTGGCGAGAACACTTATAAGCTTGAATTACCCTTTGTTGTATTGGCTACTCAGAACCCAATAGAACAGGAGGGAACTTACCCTTTGCCTGAGGCTCAAATTGATCGATTTATGATGAAATCAATTATTGATTATCCATCATATGATGATGAAAAAGAAATTATAAGAAGAGTAGCTAAAACTAATATAGATGAAAAAATTAAGCCGATAATTAAAACAAAACAAATTTTAGATTCTCAAGTACTAATTAATGATATCTTTATAGATTCCTCTATTGAGGATTATATTTTAAATTTGGTTTTTGCAACTCGAAATCCTGAACAATTTAATCTTGGTCATCTCAAAGATTTGATAACGTTTGGAGGTTCTCCCCGAGCATCAATTAATATGGTTTTAGGTGCAAAAGCTAACGCTTTTATTAATGGAAGGGGCTTTGTAATTCCTGAAGACGTTCGCTATATTGCTCCAGATATTCTTAGACATAGAATTCTAGTTTCTTACGAAGCAGAAGCAGAAGATATTTCATCTGAAAATATTATAAATGAAATATTGAAAGAAATTCCAGTTCCATAATTATGTCTTCAGAACTGATTAAAAAAGTTAAACAAATTGAAATTAGAACTAAGAACTTAGTTAATAATTTTTTTGGTGGAGACTATCATTCTAATTTTAAGGGAAGAGGAATGACATTTTCTGAGGTTAGAGAATATCAACATGGAGATGACGTTCGTTTTATTGATTGGAATGTCACTGCTCGATCTGAATTTCCATACATCAAAATTTTTGAAGAGGAAAGAGAATTAACCGTTATTATAGCCATTGATGTTAGCAGTTCAGGTTTATTTGGTTCAAACGTTAAACTTAAGAAAGATTTATTTATAGAGATTTCAGCTACTCTTGGATTTTCGGCAATTAAGAATAATGATAAGGTCGGACTCCTTTTGTTTAGCGATAAAGTTGAAAAATTTATCCCTCCGAAAAAAGGTAAATTGCATATCCTAAGAATTATAACTGAACTACTCAATTTTGATTTTGAATCCACAAAGAGAAAAACCTCACTTAAAAATGGTTTAAATTTTTTGGGCAAAATTTCAAAGAAGAAAAATATCATTTTTCTACTTTCAGATTTTATGGACAGTAATTATTGGGATGGATTAAAGCTCTTGAATTATAATCACGATTTAATTCCTGTTCAGATTTTCGATGGATTTGAGAAAAAAATTCCAAACTTAGGGTTGATTGAAATTGAAGACCTTGAGAGCGAAAGATCATTATGGATTGACACTTCGAACAAAAAAAATAGGACTCAATTTGCAACTTATCTAAGGGAGAAATCAAATAAGTTTAGAGAACAATGTAGAAAAATTGGTATAAAGCCCATTCAAATTTCTACTGAAGAAGATTTTGTTAAATCTCTCAAGTTATTTTTTAAAAGAAGATAGAATACGATGAGATTTTATTTATTAGTATTTCTTTTGATATTAAGTAATTGTAGTCAATCAAATAATGTTATTCAAATTAAAACAGAGCTAAATTATTCTGATTTATTTATTGGTTCAGTTTTAGAACATAAAATTTCCTTAAAAGACATTGATTTATTTGAAGCTGATTCTATTTCAATTCAATGGAATGATATGGGTTTATGGTTGGCAGATTCTTCATCAGTTTTAATCGAATCTCAAATACAGCAAAATAAAAAAGAATATTTATTAACTCATCAAATTACTTTTTGGGATACAGGGAAATATAATATTCCTCTTGTAAATCTAAAGTTAATTAATGACTCTGACTCGCTTTTATTTCAATCTGATAGCTTTGCAGTTTTCATTGAGTCTTCAATCGATTCAACAATGCAAAAAATTAATCCGCTTCAGCCTCCAAAAGAAATCAATTTTCCATTAGAAAAAGTGAAAATCTATTATCTCCTCTTAATTTTTATTCTCATTGTTATGTTATTTTATTTTCTGAAATCTGAAAAATCTAAAAAGTTTTTTCAGAGAAATTTTTATAATCAATCACCTATTAGTGATGCAATTGATTCGTTAAATAATATAAAAATAGATATTCTTTCGAATGAAGAGTTCTATTTGGAATTATCAAATATTTTAAGAAAGTTCTTAGAGAATCATTTCTATTTAGTTTCTTTTGAAATGACTTCCGAGGATATACTTTCAGTAATCAAAGATAATGATTTAAAGCACATTCTAATCAATATAGATCATGCAAGATTTGCTAAAAAGGAATTTAGCAGTGCCAAAAAAAAATCTGATTTAGAGTTGACAAAAAAAATCATAAGAAATCTTTTTAAAACTGTTCAAATAAATTAAGTTCCCATATGGCAACAACAGCAGATATAAAAAATGGATCAATAATCATTCATAAGGATTCAAGAATGAAAATTGTTGAGTTCCAACATGTTAAACCAGGCAAGGGCCCAGCTTTTGTAAGAACAAAACTAAAAGATATTCAAACTGGAAAAATTATTGATCATACATTTAATTCTGGAGCCAAGATTGAGTTTATTCGTGTGACTGCAGAGATATATCAATATTTATATAATGATGGGAAAAACTTCATTTTTATGGATAATCAAACATATAATCAGATTGAAGTATCTGATATATTAATGGGAGAAAGTTATCTTTATATTAAAGAAGGTGAGTCTATCGAATTAGTATTTGATGGATCAGAAATTATCAACATGAATTTACCACCTAAGGTTGTCTTAATGGTTTCAGAAACTGAACCTGGTTTAAAAGGTAACACTGCAACTAATGCAATGAAACCTGCAAAACTAGAAACAGGATTAGAAGTTCAAGTTCCCTTATTTATTAATGAAGGAGATTTAATTAAAATTGATACAAAGGATGGATCATATTCTGAGAGGGTTAAATCATAATATGTGGAAAGATAAGTTAAAAGAAATTATTTATTTGCTTGAACATAGTGATGTGAATGAAATTGAGGTGAATTTTTGGTTTAAAAAAATAAAAGTTACTAAAAATAGTACCCCTGTATATTCATCAAACCCGATCCAAGATTTATCCATTGTTCCAGAAGAAAAAGTACAAGAAAATTCTAATAATACTCAACAGCAAGTAGCATCTGATCAATCATTGATAACGATTACCTCTCCAATGCCTGGAACTTTTTATTCTTCACCAGATCCAGAATCCCCATCTTTTGTGAATGTAGGTTCAAAAGTTAAAGTAGGTGAAACACTTTGTATTGTCGAAGCGATGAAGATTATGAATGAAATTCAATCTGACGTCAATGGAGAAATCGTAGAAATCTTTGTTCAAAATTCTCAACCAGTTGAGTACGATTCCCCTTTATTTTCAATTAAAAAACTTAACTAATGTTTAAAAAAATTCTTATTGCTAATCGCGGAGAAATCGCGATCAGAATTATTAGAGCTTGCAAAGAAATGAATATAAAAACTGTTGCAGTATATTCAAAAGCAGATGAATTTTCTTTACATGTCAAATTTGCTGACGAAGCGATTTGTATAGGTGAGGGACCTTCTTTAGATAGTTACTTGAATATTCCTCGAATTATTGCTGCAGGAGAAATAACAAATGCCGATGCAATTCATCCTGGGTATGGTTTTTTAGCAGAAAATGCTCAATTTAGTAAAGTTTGTAAAGACAATGGATTTGTTTTTATTGGCCCTGATTCAGAAGTCATAGAGTTGATGGGAAATAAAGTAAATGCCCGTTTTGCCGCTGAAAAAGCAAACGTTCCAATTATACCTGGAAGCGATAAGTTAAATGCAATTGAAGATTTACTTGAAATTGGTAAAAGAATTGAATATCCATTGATGCTTAAAGCTTCTGCTGGAGGTGGAGGTAAAGGTATGAGAGTGGTAAAAAATGAAGAAGAGTCAAAAAAATTTTTTAGTGTAATTAAAAATGAAGCTGAAAAAGCTTTTAATAACCCTGAAATATATGTTGAAAAATTTATTGAAAATGGCAGGCATATTGAAGTTCAAATCCTCGCTGACTCGCATGGTAATATAGTTCACTTCGGGGAGAGAGACTGTTCAGTCCAAAGAAATAATCAGAAACTGATTGAGGAGTGTCCTTCGAGCTTTGTGGACAATGATTTAAGAAAATCTTTGACCGATAGTGCAATTAACTTAGCTAAAGAAGTTAATTATGTTGGAGTTGGTACAATTGAATATTTAGTTGATGAGAACAAAAATTTTTATTTCATCGAAATGAATACTAGAATTCAAGTAGAACATACTGTTACTGAAATGGTCTATATGGTAGATTTAGTCAAAGAACAAATTGGAGTGCATTTTGGAAAGAAAATTTCCTATTCTCAATCCGATATCAAGATGAAAGGCCATTCTTTTGAATGCAGACTTAATGCAGAAGATCCAGATCATAATTTTATGCCTTCTCCCCTTAAAATTGAATCACTAAATTTTCCAGGAGGGATTGGAGTTCGAATCGATTCATATATTTATGCTGGGTATCAAATTCCTTCTTTTTATGATTCAATGATTGGTAAAATTATTATACATTCTTCAACCAGAGAGAAAGCCATTATTAAAATGATTAGAGCGCTTGAAGAAACTTTTGTCGAAGGACCCAAAACCACCTTACCTTTGTTACTCAAAATTTTTAGAAATAATCAATTTAAAACTGGCGATTTCAATATTAATTTTTTAAAGAACTTTCTAGAAGAAAATAAGGAGAAGTTTAATGAATCATCCAAATGATTTGAAGTATACTAAAGAACATGAGTGGGTCAAAATTCATAACAATTCTGTTACTGTGGGTATAACAGATTTTGCTCAAGGTGAGTTGGGAGATATTATTTTTATCGAACTCCCGAATGAAGGAGAATCTTTTGATGCAGGGGAAATTTTTGGTACGATTGAAGCTGTAAAAACTGTTTCAGATTTATATATGCCTGTATCTGGAAAAATTATAGAAGTCAATAGCTCAATCAATGATAATCCGGAGTTTGTTAATGAAGATCCCTATGAAAAAGGATGGATGATAAAAATTGAACTTTCATCAGTTGACTCTTCATTGCTTCTTGACTCAGAATCATACCTTAATCTTATTCAATAATATGCTTCCGCACATTGATGCATTTAATAAAATTTTAAAACTTGAGAAAAATTTTTCAAAAAATACGATTTCGTCTTATTTATCTGACTTAAAATCATTTGAGAATTTTCTAGTTAAAAAAAATATTGATTTCAAAACTGCTTTTCAAGGCGATGATCTATTAAAAGAGTATTTTCGTTCATTATCTCAAGAAAACTTTTCATCTAGAACTGTCAAAAGAAAATATTCATCATTATCATCTTATTTTAATTTTTTAATGGAGAAAAAGAAGATTAAAAAAAATCCATTATCATCTGTTTTTACTCCAAAGCTTGAAAAAAAACTTCCATCCGTATTAACGTTAGATGAAATAAAATTAATTTTTAAAGCTTGTGAAGATCATGAGAATGAGTTGTTAGGATTAAGAGATAGATGCATGTTCGAACTTCTATATTCTGCTGGACTAAGAGTTACTGAAATTTGTGATTTAACTATGGACAATATTCTTTTTGATGAAAAATTAATCCGTTTTTTTGGCAAAGGAGATAAGGAAAGAATTATTCCATTAACTTACTATGCTTTAGAATGGTTGAATAAATATCTTTTTCAGACTAGAAAAATTTTATCTGAAAGAAAGTCATATAATAGTGATTATGTTTTTCTAAGTAATAATGGGAAAAAAATGACTCGAGCTGCTATTTGGCAGATAGTTAAAAAATATATTTATCAACTTAACATTAAAAAAAATGTATCTCCTCATACTTTTAGACATTCTTTTGCTACTCATCTAATTGATGGGGGAGCAAATTTAGTTGTGGTTCAACAATTACTAGGCCATTCTGATATTTCTACTACGGAAATTTATACTCATCTTTCTAGAGATTATATTGATTCAGAATATCTAAAAGCTTTTAAAAAAAATAGTAATTAATTTAGGATTATATGGGAATAATTAGTTTATCTTTACAGGAGCAAATAATTTTAATCCCAACCATTTTATTTGCTTTAACTTTTCATGAGTATGCTCACGCAAGGGTTGCATACCTTCTTGGTGACAGTACAGCCTATTATCAAAATAGGATGAATTTAAATCCTTTAAATCACATTGATCCATTTGGATTTCTTACTTTATATTTTTTAGGATTTGGATGGGCAAAACCAGTTCCTGTTTACGCTCGAAATCTAAAGAATAGCAGGAATGATATGCTATTAATCGCTATGGCTGGTCCGGCTTCAAATTTTCTGTTAGCTATTATTGGTGCTATAATTTTCAGATTGAATACATATATCTATATTAGTGATTTACTTTTTGATCCTTTAGTTAGATTTATTCAAATAAATATCTTATTAGCTATTTTTAATCTAATTCCTTTACACCCACTTGACGGTTCAAGGATTTTACCACAATTCATTAAGAATCCTCGAACACTTTATAAAATTGAACTATATGGTCCCAGAATTTTAATGGGTTTAATTATATTAAATCTTATCGGAATTCCTATATTAAGTGTCATTATTTTTTATCCATTGTCAGTTATATTCTTTTTCTTAACTGGGATTCCTCTATTTTGAAAATTTTTTCGATTTTTGGTCCTACAGCATCAGGCAAAACGAATCTATCTATTGAGTTAGCTAAAAAAATTAACGGGGAAATCATTGGGGTAGATTCAAGACAAATTTATAAACATATTGCAATTGGAACTGCTCAACCAGATTATCATCAATTATCGGAAGTAAAACACTATTTAATAGGAGAGTTAAACTTAGATCAAAAAATTTCTGCTGGAAAATATATGAATATGATAGATAAAGCGATATCAAACATAATTCATAAAAATAAAATTCCAATCCTTTGCGGTGGAACCGGTTTATATCTTAAAACTTTGAAGGATGGTATTTTTTCAGGAAGTAAAACAAATTTGTCAATTAGAAAAAATCTCGAGAAAAAATATGATTCAGGAAACATGGTCGAGATGCTAGAAGAACTAACAAAAATAGATCCTACTTATGCAGAAAAGGTTCATGTCAATAACCGGCAGAGATTAATTAGAGCTTTGGAAGTTTTTAAAATCACAGGAAAACCAATTTCAGAAAACTTTCAATCAGAAAACAAGAAAAGTATTTACTCTGAAAATATTGAAACAGTTTTTTTAAAAAATTCTTTAATAAACTTAGAAAAAAGTATTTCTCAACGAATCGATTTAATGTTTGAAAATGGGATAGTAGAAGAAGTACTAAAAATCAAAGAAATGGATTTAGATATTAGTCATATAAAATATATTGGATATAAAGAAGTTTGTGATTTGATTGATAGAAAAATTTCATTAACTGAAGCGAAAGAAGTAATTTATTTTCGCACTAGACAGTATGCAAAAAGACAGCTAAAGTGGTTTAACAATCAACAATTTGATTACGTAATCGATCTTGAAATTGATAAACCTAATCGAATAGTTGAATTATTAGCTGGAAAAGCATAATTTTCTAAAACATTTAGGAGTATTAATGCTTAAAAGTAAGCATCTTATCGGAATTGAAAACTTTCCTACCAATGATTTAATCAAAATCATTGATACATCATTTTACTTCAAAAAAATACTTATCAGTGAAGAAAGAAAGACAGACTTACTAAAAGGTAAAACTTTAGTAAACATGTTTTTTGAAAACTCCACAAGAACAAAAATTAGTTTTACTTTAGCTCAAAAAAGACTTGGAGCTGATTCAATCAACTTTACTTCAAGTACTAGTAGCGTTAGTAAGGGTGAATCGTTAAAAGATACTATTTTAAATATAGCTTCAATGCAGATAGATGGAGCTGTTATTCGTCATAGTCATCCTGGAGCAGCTTTGAGATTAAGTGAATATATTGATGGATCTGTAATCAATGCTGGTGATGGTTCTCATGAACATCCTACTCAGGCAATTCTCGATATGGTTTCTTTAAAAGAAAAATTTGGTAGAATTGAGGGACTAAAAGTAGGGATAGTAGGAGATATTTTGAATAGTAGAGTTGCAAGAAGCAATATATTCGCTCTAAAAAAACTTGGTGCAGAAGTTATTGTTTGTGGACCATCAACGTTATTGCCATCAGAAGCAAAAAAATTAAATATTAACTTTTCTTATGATTTAGATGAGGTGCTGAATTGGTGCGATGCTATAATTGCCCTAAGAATTCAGATGGAAAGAATGCATTTTGGGAGACTTTCTTCAAAAAGAGAATATTATAGCAAATTTGGGCTATCTTTTGAAAGAATTAATAGAATAAAAAAAGATATAGTAATAATGCACCCTGGACCTATGAATCGAGGAGTTGAAATTGATAGTAAAGTAGCAGATTCTGAAAATGCTATCATACTAGATCAAGTATTGAATGGAGAAGCATCTCGAATGTCAATTCTATATTTATTATTGGGAGATAATCATTGAAATGATAGAAAGCAAAAATAGTAAACGGGTTTTACTCAAGAATGGTTTAATAATTGATCCATTTAATAATAAAGAATTCTTTTCAGATATCTTAATAAGAAATGGTAAAATAGATTCAATTAAAAAATCTATTAAGCCAGAAAAAGATTATGAAATAATTGATTGTGAAGGTTTAGTTATTACTCATGGATTTTGTGATATCCATGTTCATTTCAGGGAACCGGGTAGAGAGGATAAGGAAAATCTTGAGTCCGGAAGCTATGCTGCTATTGCTGGGGGATTTACTCAAGTTTGTACTATGCCTAATACAAACCCCGTTATTGATTCTCCTGAAAGCATTTATTTTATTATAAGTAAGAGCAAAAATCTTCCAATTGATATTTTCCCTATAGGTGCAATTTCTAAGAATCAAGAAGGTGAAAAATTAACTGAAATGCTTTTAATGAAAGATAATGGAGCCATTGCTTTCAGCGATGATGGTAACCCAATTCAGAATAGTCAATTTATGAGACTGGCACTAACCTATGCAAAGATGATTGATAGTCCTATTATAAATCATGCAGAAGATATCGCTTTAAGGAATGAAGGAGTAATGAATGCAGGTTCTAATTCTAATAATTTAGGTCTGAAAGGAAACCCAAATTCCGCTGAAGCGATTATGGTATATCGAGATTTATTATTGGCATCTCAATTAAAATCTAAGATACATATTCCACACGTCTCTACGAAGGAAAGTGTCAATCTTATTAAGAATTTTAAAAAAGGTAATGCACATATCAGCGCTGAAGTGACTCCTCATCACATTTATTTTGATGATTCTTCAATTAATTCTTCGAATTATAATACAAATTTAAAAGTTGCTCCCCCAATAAGATCAAAGAAAGACTGTAAAGCATTGATAGAAGGTTTAAAAAATGAAACCATTGATTGTATTGCAACTGACCATGCTCCACATACTATTGAAGAAAAAGAGACTACTTTCAATGATGCTGCTTTTGGTATGATTGGTTTAGAATCATGTTTTGCTGCTGTCAATAAAATTCTTGTTAAACAAAATAAAATGCCCCTTTTGTCATTAATTCAAAAACTATCTACAAATCCTAGAAAAATAATGGGGATTGAATCAGATTTATTTAAACAGGGGAGTAATGCTCAAATAACGATTTTTGACCCTGATATTAAATGGATATTCTCTCAAGATTCTGTTTATTCTAAATCAATCAATTCTCCTTTTCTAAATGAAGAACTTGTTGGTAAAGTCAAATTTGTATTTTCAAAAAACAGAATTTTCTTCTTATAAAGATATAATCATAATCATTGACTAATCGTAAGACTTGAATTAAGTTCAGTTGCTTTTTTTTAAAGAGAAAAAATATATGAAAAAAATAACCAAAACTGTTTCTATAAACGAAATTAACACTACTTGGTGGTTAGTTGATGCTGAAGACAAAGTTCTTGGAAGAATTGCGAGTGAAGTTGCTCAAATTCTCAGAGGGAAGCATCGCCCTAATTATTCTCCTAATATATATATGGGAGATGCAGTAGTAGTAATTAATTCTGATAAAATTAGATTAACAGGTGATAAGATTAATTCAAAAAAATACTTTAGACATTCAGGATACCCTGGAGGAGCTAAAATCACAAAACTCTCAGATTTAATGAAACATAATTCTGATAAAGTATTAACTGATGCTATTATAGGAATGCTTCCAAAAAATAAGTTAGGAAGAGAAATCAGTAGGCATTTAAGGGTATACAGAGATAATAATCATGATCAGGGAGCACAGAAACCAACTCAATGGAGCTCTAATTAATGAGTAATAATTTTTATAATGGTGTCGGAAGAAGAAAAAGTTCTGTCGCCAGAGTCTACTTGTCAGATGGCAAAGGAACTTATACTGTAAACAAAAATTCAAATATTAAAGAATACCTTAAAAGAGATTCACTGGTGATACATGCTTTAGAACCATTAACAGTTTTAAATCTGAATGATAAAATTGATTTAAAAATTAATGTTTCTGGTGGTGGTCTCACTGGACAAGCAGGAGCAATCAGATTAGGAATTGCCCGAGCATTGATTGAATTAAATGAAGATTTTAAACTACAATTAAGAAATAGAGGATTGTTAACTAGAGATTCAAGAGTTGTTGAGCGTAAAAAATACGGTCAACCTGGCGCTAGAAAGAAATTTCAGTTTTCTAAGAGATAATAAATTATGCATAAAATTACTAAAGATGATCTAATCAATACCGGTGCACATTTCGGACATATTACGAGTAAAACTAATCCAAATTTTAGAGACTTTGTTCTATCACAAAAAAATGGAATTGATATTATCAATCTTGATTATACGCTTAAGAGTCTTGACAAAGCCCTTTCATTCATAACTGATGTTGTAAAAAATAATGGAGATGTCCTATTTGTTGGAACTAAAAAACATGCTAAAGATGTTATTCAGCAAGAGGCTGATCGTTGTGGAATGTATTATGTTGTAGAAAGATGGCTTGGGGGAACTTTAACTAATTTCTCTACAATCCGTAAAAGTATAAAAAGATTACATACTCTAGAAAAAGAAGGTTCCTCGATTTATGACGATTTAACTAAAAAAGAAATTCTAAAGCTTAATAGAGAGAAACTTAAATTGTCAGATCAACATAGAGGCATCAAAGATATGAATCGTCTTCCAAACGTAATAGTTGTTGTTGATGGAAAGACAGAACATATTGTCCTTGAGGAAGCAAAAAAACTTGAAATTCCTGTAGTCTGCATTGTCGATTCTAATACTGACCCTTCATTGTGCAGTTTTCCTATTCCTGCGAATGATGATTCAATTCGCACTATTCAATTGTTGATTTCTGAAATTGTAAATGCTATCATAAGTGTTGGAAAATCAGAAGAAGCAAAGATAGAGGATATTTCTGATGAATCTAAAGATTTAAATGACAATTCTAATGATGAAGTGAAAGGTGCTAGTTAATGAGTATTGATGCAAAATTAGTTAGAGATTTGAGAGAGAAAACTGGTGCTGGAATGATGGACTGTAAAAAGGCCCTAATAGAATCAAACGGAGACATTAATTTAGCATTAGATTATTTAAGAAAGTCAGGAATTGCTAAAGCTGAAAAAAAATCCTCAAGAGATGCAAAAGAAGGTATCATTTATTCATATATTCATAATGGAAGCAAATTGGGAGTTATGTTGGAACTTGGTTGCGAAACAGATTTTGTTGCTAAAACAGAAGGATTTATAGAACTTGCAAATAATATTGCAATGCAAATTGCTGCAACTAATCCTTTAGCTATTAACAAGGAAAATATTGATTCAAGTATTTTAGCTAAAGAAAAGGAAATCTATACTGATCAAGCTAAATCTACAGGAAAGCCTGATAATGTTATTGAAAAAATTGTCGAAGGAAAACTCAATAAATTTGTTGAAGATAATTGCCTGATGCATCAGACTTTTATTAAGAATCCAGATCAAAATATTACTCAATTATTACAAGAATCAGTTGCTAAAATTGGCGAAAATATCACTATCAATAGATTTGTCAGATTTGCTATTGGTGAATCCGCGTAGTTTATGTTCTCTCAAAATATTGATTCTACTAAAGTAAAAATGCAGCAAGCAGTAGATTTTGTAAATTCAGAATTATCAAAAATTCGTACTGGAAGAGCCAATCCAGATATGCTAAATAAAATTTCTGTCAATTTTTATGATAGCGATTTTCCTATTAATCAGCTTGCAAATATAAGTGTTCTAGATGCAATTACTCTGAGTATTCAGCCATTTGATAAATCATCTATGGCGTCTATTGAGAAAGCAATTCGTGACTCTGATTTAGGGCTTAATCCATCAAACAATGGAAATTCTATTATTATTCCTTTTCCACCATTATCAATGGAAAGAAGACAAGAATTTGTCAAGCTTGCTGCAAGACAAGTTGAAGAGGGAAGAGTTTCTATTCGCAACATTCGTCGTGAGATTATCCAAGTTGTTAAAAAAATAGATACTGAAGAAAAACTTCCAGAAGATGAAGTAAAACGTTTTATGGATGATATTCAGAATCTTACTGATGAATTCATTGGTAAGCTAAACGATATTTTTTCTTTAAAAGAAAAAGAAATAATTGAAAAATAATCTTTTATTTTATTACTGACATTTAGACCAACCGCAATCTTTACAGGTATCACAGCCACCCTCATTTACAACTGAGTATGATTCACACTCTGTGCAATAGCGCCCTTTGGTTTGCGAATTTGGTTCTGCCATTTCAAATTTACTTGTTTTGTCTTTAGTAGAAGAAGATGAATTATCATTTTTATTTAAAAATGATTCCAAAGCTCTTCCAATAGCATCAGGGGTTGAAAGAATAAGTTGTCCGTTTTCCCAGGTCGGGTTAGGGCCACTAATTCCCTTAAGTTGATTTATAATACTTTTTGGGTCAATTCCAGAACGAAGGGCCAGGGAAATTAATCGACTAATAGCTTCGGTTTGAGCTGCCACAGTTCCACCAGCTTTCCCAATTGCCGTAAAGACTTCACAAAGTCCATTATCATCTTCGTTAACGGTAACGTATAAGGTACCATCACCTGTTCTCATTCTTAATGTTGTTCCTTGGGTGACATTTGGTCTATTTCTTGCTGTTCGTTTTTTAGAAGTTGATAGAGTAGATTCTTCTTGAGCAGAATCTTTTTTATTTTCTTTACTCTTTTCGTTTGTAATAAGAATACCTTCTCTTGATCCTTCTCTATAAACAGTAATACCTTTTAAGTTTGCATCGTATGCAGTCATATAAATATCAGCAACTGTCTTTACTGTAGTTTCTTCGCTTAAATTGACAGTAGATGAAATTGAACTATCAATATATTTTTGAACCATACCTTGCATTTTAACTCTAAAATAGGGGTCAACATTATGAGCTGTGACAACATATTCAGGTAGATTAGTGTCTGTACCAAATATTTCTTTGATTACTGGATGATATACCGTAAAAGTGTCAAATTCTTTACCGAGTGAAGAATTCTTTTTTACTTTACGCTGGTATGAAGTTGCAAAGATTGGTTCTATTCCAGAAGTGACTCTTGCCACTATTGCTCCGCTTCCTGTAGGAGCTACTGTAGTTAGTGTACAATTTCTAATACCAAATTTTTGGATATCTTCTTTTATATCTTTAGGTAATTCATTGACAAATTCACTTTGAGAATATCCATCCCAATCAAAATTTGGAAATCGCCCTTTTTCACGGCTTAATTGAATGCTTGTTCTGTAAGCGGCGTCTCTGTGCGCTCTCATAATTTCTTCGACTATATCTAATGCTTCTTGAGAATCATACTTTACTCCCATTTTGACAAACATGTCTCCCAATCCTAAAATACCCAATCCAACTCTTCGATCATTTCTAGCATTTTCTTTTTGTTCTTCTAGAGCATGTCTTTCAACATTATAATCGATAACATTGTCAAGAAATCGAGTAGCAACTTCTGTGACAGTTATAAATTCATCGAAATTGAATGATCCATCTTTAGAAACAAAGCGCTCAAGGTTGAGGGCGCCTAAATTACAACAGCCACCATCAGGTAATGGTTGTTCTGCACACGGATTAGTAGATACAAGGGGACTGCAATACTCTGCATTGTGATATTTTTTCATTGTATCCCAGAAAATCAATCCTGGTTCAGCGCTAGAATGAGCGTGGTTAATAATTTTCATCCATAAATCATGGGCATTTACAGTTTTATATACTTCTCCACCCCATTTAAGTTCAAAATCAGATTTACTTTTAACAGCTTGCATGAATTCATCTGTTAGCAAAACAGAAATATTAGAGTACTTAACCATATCAATATTTCCTGTTTTGATTTCAATAAATTTTTCAATATCAGGGTGATCAATTCTGAGAGTTTGCATATTTGCTCCGCGACGTCCATGTTGAGCAATTGTGTTTGTATTTTCGCTGAAAAGGTTCATAAATCCAACGGGCCCACATGAATTTCCCCCAGTTCCAAGAATTTCATCACCACCTGGACGAAGAATTGAAAGGTCATGACCACAACCTCCCCCATATTTATAAGTCATAGCTTCCTGAACAACGCAGTCGTATATAGATTTAATAGAGTCACTTTTAATTCCAACGACGTAACAGTTATTAAGAGATGTGGTTATGTCTTCTCTTCCAGCTCCATGCATAATTCTACCACCTGGAACAAACTTGAAATTTTTGAGCGCATCAAAAAATTCAACTTCCCATTTTTCTTTTAAGGCTTTAGTTTTTTCAACGCTGGCTAATGCTTTTGCTTGTCTTTTCCAAAGATCCCAAGGTGATTTTTCACCAGGAGCTAAATACTTCATTTCTAAAACACTCTTGCCCAGATCGTCTTCTTTATAATACTCTTCAGATGTGAATTGAGAGGGACACGATTCTTCAGAATCAGTCATATTATTGTTATCGGAGAGATTGATACTAAGGATGGTATCTCTGAATTCTTTATCTACTTTGGAGTTGTTATCCTCAGAAGGAAAGTTTAATTCTATTGCTTCAGCAGCCATTTTTAGATATAAGAACCCTTGGTTAAAAATTTAAATTATTTATTTGCTATTACACAAATTTGGTAAAATTTGCATACAGGCAAGCCTATTAACTTAGCTTAATTATTAAATTTTTGTCAAGTTCAAAAAAGCATTTTTTTTTAATTTTTTGAAAAAATTTACATTTTGTGGATTTATTTTTTTCATCTTTATGATAAAAAAACATTTAATTGCTATCATTTACGAATTAAATTTCATCTAAATAAAAATGTCAGAATACAACCAGAATCAAAACTTTTCGCTAGATGATAA
>Ga0255766_10001764_pt1 | contig 19589 bp, 11 predicted proteins | sample 071ome_23_FD_179966 | JGI IMG/M metagenome (GOLD analysis project Ga0255766, IMG submission 179966) | Coastal salt marsh microbial communities from the Groves Creek Marsh, Skidaway Island, Georgia - 071403BT metaG (version 2) | ecosystem: Environmental > Aquatic > Marine > Intertidal zone >... | reverse complement strand
AAACACCAACGTAAGGATCATTAACTGTTGCACCTTCGCCTGCCCATGTACCAGTGTTATTATTATAATTACTGATCTCTGTGGCACTTGGAGCAAGTCTAACTGGTGTGTCTGCAACAATAAACGCTGTATTACGTCTATCGTTGTTTAGACTTACCATGTTTGCTGTAAGCTCTTCGTAGCCTGGAGCGGCAATAATGTTGTATACCTGTTGCTCTTCTCTAATCTCTGTATTGCTATCCAATGCTGACTTCATAGCGGCAACAACTGTTTGTCTAACTGCCTTTCTACCCATGTAAGGTGAACCGTCAGATTTGTTACCTGCCTTTGTTACCCAAGCATCTTTAATTGTTGGTAAACTACCTGAGAAGTCGTCTGCGTTAAAGTAATCGTTCTTGAACTCTTTAACGTTGTAACCACTTCTACGTGTGTTGAACAAAATTGTTCCACGTGGATACAAGTTCTCATCAGGTGCATCTAAATCTGTGTAGTTAGATGTTAACAAATCTGTAATTGCTGGCAAGTCACCAGTAATTGGATTTGTTGTACCGTCTGTGTCCCAACGTGCATCTGCAAACACAATACCGTTCTCTGATGTTTGATCACTGTTATCAATTAGTGTCCAATCTGCATCAGTAGCATCATATCTGTAAAGTGCTGGATAGTTCTCTAAATCGCTAGTGTCAATCCAAAGATCACCACTTACAAGTGCTGTACCATCCGATTGCTCAATTGGCTCACTTGCACTAACTAAGACACCTTCTGGGTCTGTTGCTGTTAAGTCATAACCTCTAGCATCAGCGGCTAGTGTTTGGTAACCTTTCCAGCCGTTGCCATCGTGCATCATAACGTCAACATCATCTACAGCATTGTAGTACCAAAGTGTACCAGTTGCTGGATCAGCACTTGGCTGACTTGTACTTGCTGTGTATGTTAATGGGATCCAGTTACTTGCAATTAAGTCACTGTCATTACCAGCTCGTACATTACTAAGTGCAGAAGTAATACCAGCAGTTGTTAAAGGTGTACCACTTGTGTTCTTAAGAATAATAACACCACCGCCTTCGTGTTCAATAACAATCTTACCTGAACTGTTAACACTAGCAGTGATTTGTGATAAGCCTAATGCTAAAATATCACTAACCATAGATGCCGCATCAGTGCCACTTAGTGTAACTGTTTGTGCATTATCTAGTATAGTGCTACCTGGAACACTTTGTTGTATTGTAAATGTGTTACCAGAGATCAATGTTGGGTTAGCAACACTACCAGTAACAGTTGTGTTACCAGTTGTTTGGCGTTTGAATAATTTGTATGTTGCTGAGTCGTCTTCTAGTACATCGTACTGTACGTAAACGCTACCAGAACCAATGTTCTTGCCGCCGCCAGTTGCATCTAAACTGTTGTTTGCTGACTGATCATTTTCGTAAACAGGTGCGCTTACTGCTGTAAATGCGTCTGTTGTACTAGAATATAAACTAACATCAAAGTTAGCACCAACGTTAGCAGTAGTTGTCTTAAACCATACACTACCAGTTGGTCTCGGTGCTGAATCATTAGTCTTCCAAGTTGGAACACTTGTGTGCGCACTGTGCTGAACTGCTGGTCTGAAGTATGTTCCTGCTGTAATACCTAAATCAGTTAATGGTGTGCCTGAACCATTGCTAATAGCAATAGCGCCATCTGCTGTACTACCATCTGATGTTGCAGTAGAATCTGCAAAAATGTTTAATATACCGTTGGAATTGTATGCACTAACACCAGTGATTGCCGCTGTAGTGATATCACTTACAACGCTATCAACAGTTGTACCAGTTAATGTAACTGTTGAACCGTTAATAATAATAGCATCTGTCGCTGTCATTGTTGGGCTAGATTCTGTAGCACTAACTGTTGGGCTAGCGGTCATCCAACCTGTACTTCCAACTAATACCCAAGTATTGTTATATTTCTTAAGGTATATTGGGTTGTTTGTGTTTGTTGTTACCACAGCATAATCGCCGATATTACCAAGACTTGCTTTTGGTACACCGCCTGTTAAGTCAGATGTGCTAGTAATAATTCTAGGTACTTTATTTGTGAATGTTTGTGTTGCTGAGTTCCATTCAAAAATACCCCATAAACTATCTGTTAAATCTAACCAGTAAGTTCCGTTAGATGGGCTACCAGTAGGACGAACTGTAGTTCCAACTAACTCTGCTGTGTTAACGTTTGCTCTAATCATGTAAACTCTATTGGATACACCTAATAAACTATAAGCCGCCATTAGTCCATATTCATTGATATCGTAACCATGAATTGGTGTACCTGAACTTGTCTTATAGAATGTAGGAGTACCAAATAGGCTTGTTAATTCCCTCTGACTTGTAGCGGCTACTAACTTGCCTGCGTTAGCGGCTGTAGTTGCTGTTGCTGTAGTACCAGAAGGATTTAATTTGTCCTGTGCTGTTGCCAATACGATTAAAGGAATGGTTCCTAACGCATTTGGCGCATAGTTACTCTCGTCGGTAACTGTTACTTCTACTCCAGGTGAAATTAATGCCATCGTAGTAATCCTCAATAAGTTAATTAGTAGTATTTATTGATAATACGTAAAATGGTCCTTGTTAGTTGCCCTTTTAAAGGTATCTATTAAATATGTATATGCAACGTAGAATATGTCCCGCTTGTAATAAGAATCAAGTGGCTGTAAACTATAAGAAAAATGGTAAAACTTACTATCGTACAAGGTGTGACACCTGTATTAGACGCAACAAAAAAGAGCCAGCAAAAATACCCGCTTGGCACAAAGCAGGCTACAAAAAGAAAAGCCAGTGCGAAAAGTGTGGATTCAAACCGAAGACCAAAGCACAAATCATGGTCTGGCATGTGGATGGAGATTTAGGCAACAATAACAAAAGTAATCTTGTTAGTGTATGTCTAAACTGTGGTGTTGAAGTAAGTGATATGAAACTAGGTTGGCGTCCTAGTGAAGTATTGCCAGACTTCTGATTACTTCATAAAGTTCGTCAATACTACCATTATTATGAATAGTAGCATCAAAGTCTGCTCCAGCCCATGCCCATTCGCTGACATGAACTTTGTAATAATTTTGCATCAAGTCTAGTGCTTCTTTGTCACCTTTATTTGCTTCAACAGCGCATTGGTACCATTCAGGGTCTTGTCCTCGTTGCACTCTAAATACCTTACCGGAAATCCCTTTAATCATTTTAATTTCATTTGGGAATCTGCAGTCTGTGATTACTGAATTATCGTTACTATTTTTAAGTTTATACTCTAAACTAGCAATCCAAGTGTCGTCGTGAAAACTTTTACGAACAACTTCAGTGCCCCACTGTTGTAGAACATATCGAGGAGTAAGGTTAGGTATACCTAGTCTTTGCGACCACCATTCGTCAACTTGTTCACGCCATTGACGAGCCATTGTCGTGCGTCCTTCAACAAGATCTCTATCCCAACCAAATATTGTGCTAACAGCATCTTTAAGTGTGTTAGCAAAACTGTCACGTCTGTAACCATGAAAATTTACCAAGTAATCTGCAATCGTGTCTTTTCCAGACCCGATAAGTCCTACGATGCCTATAATTTGCTTTTGCATCTAGTTATTATAAACTAAAATGTCTTTGAAGTCTAGCCTTGAACCCACCACATTGGCTGATTGCCAGCGTAGTAGTTTTGTATTTCTGACTCAAGTTTTTCCATTTCTGCGTTTGCTTCGCCTTTTAAACTAGCACCGTTTAGACTTGTTCCGCCTTGTGGTCCTGCGATTTGTGCAAACTTTTCTCTTGCTTCGCCTAACATGTGTTTTGCCATTGCTAGGGCATAATTTTGTACCCACGGGAAAATCATGTGATCGTTAAGCATAGTAACGTCAGGCTTATAGTTGTATGTCCACAATAAAACATCTTCGCCATCTTGTGGAATCTTACGTACAATAGTAAGTTTCTTAGTACTTCTGTCGAATGTATAATTGATAAAGCCACCAAACATACGCATCGCTAGTTCTTGATATTGTGTAAACAGTTCATAGTTTAATAAGCCGCCTACTCTACCAGCAACTAGCATATAGGTGTTTAAGTAACCGCTAGCAAAAGGTTCAAACTGACTAGCAGTGGTACCTGTTACGCTACCAATGCCACGCCTAAACACTTGACGTACTTCTTGCACTTCACTAGGAAGAATATATTCCTGTTGCTCTTTGTTTAAACTTAAAAATGAATAACTCTCTTCTTGTGAGTTATCAGCACGTTGTCTAAAACGTATAAGAGCATTGTTAATTGCTAAGTCGTAGTGTTCTTTGTCTAGTTCTACATCAACCATTTGACCACCTAGTCTAAGGTTAATATAGTTCTCTATTTCTTGTCTTTTTTCTATGAGTGTGGCCATCTTAAAATCCTGTTACATGTATTTATTGTACATGCAACAGAATTGTGTCTGAATTGATCCTCCCATTAAGTGCAATTTCCACACTCTTGATGCCCTGTAAGAACTTGCGCTTGTTTACTTTATTACTACCCATAAAGTCTGGCAGTTGTCTCTCGGGCTTACGTAGTGTCTTTTGAGTACTTAAGTTAGTATCGTATCCAACTATTGTTGTACCTTTAACACCCAGTACACCAATATGACTGTCAGCAACATACTTGCCTAATTTACGTGTTTTAACATTAAACACATACAACTCAGTAGCACCTATAACAGTTACAGGGTCCACACTTGCAATTTTATAGGTTGTGTTATCCTTAGCAAATTTCATTTTAGCAACTTGTTTTTGCTTGTTAGGTGCTTTCTTAACTCTAGCAACCTTAACAGCCTTTTTAGTTTTAGCATAGGCGTCTATATCTGCAAGTATGGCTTCCACAAATGCAAAGTACTTTTTGAAGTCCTTGGCTTGCCAGTGACTGTAACCTTCCTTAAGATCCTCGTCTGTGCCTGCTTTGGCCTCCTGCCATTCTGCCAAACGTTCAATAAATGGTTGTGCAATGCCTTTGAGCATATTCTGCGGCACGTTCTCTTTCTTAAAATATGCGAATGCTTTAGGGTCCAGTTTAGTCTTATCACGTAACTCGTCCTGTAACTCCTCAAAGTATCCTATATGCTCGTTGATCTTAATCTTAATTCTGTCCTGAATAGTAAGTTCAGGCACACTAGATTTCTTTTCATCTGTTACAGTGTTTACCTTGACATCGCTAAACTGTCGAATATATTCAGCAATAGTTTTCTTCATGTAGCCTGTTTCGTGGTCGTCAAGTAGCCAACCGTTTTTCCACATTCGTGCTAGATGTGCAGTTGCCGCTGATACAAAATTATCTGGTGCCGCAGTAAACGTTTTTATTTGCTCCGACGTATAATTACCAGTGGACTGCATCCATTTAACGACATCAGGTTTTAAATCTTTGACGCTGTAATCGTAGTTTATCTGATTGAACGCCTTAATTTTTGTCAATCTACGGTCAGATTCTGACATATTTGTAAATTGCTCGGGTGTCCATTTTGTATCTACAATCTTAGGTGCTTTTAATTTAGTTGCCATAATAATCCCTCTATAACAATTAGTTATAGTAATTATACAACCACTCCGCCCAGTTGTCAATTACATAAATATAGCAATAAGGACTAAAATAGTGCCCAGACTAAGTTTATGGAAAGACGGTAAGCATACCGCAGACTACAAATTTTTCGACCAAAACATAAATGAAATGTTTACTGTGGGCGGTGTGGGTATCAATGTACACAAATATTTGGGTCCAAATGCGGCTAGTGGAGAGACAGGTGACCTAGCAGACGCAACAAAACCTAACTACACAAATCAAAGTGAAAAGAACATTCAGGACTTCCTGTTCCTAGAGAACAGAGACCGCAAGTATGATACCAGCATTTATAATATGCGTGGTGTGTATACTCCTGCAAGTCAGGACTTTGATCTTACACAGTTTGGTTTAATGAACGCTAGTGATACAGTATTCATTACATTCCACTACAACGAAATGATTAATATACTAGGACGTAAGATTATGAACGGCGACGTCCTAGAGTTTCAAAACTTAGTAGATTATCACCCACTTGACGAGGATCTACCTGCAACACTAAAACGTTATTACGTTGTACAAGATGCAACTAGAGACGCACAAGGTTTTAGTGCTAGTTGGTGGAGTCACTTATGGCGTTGTAAAGTAACACCGCTTGTAGACAGTCAAGAATACAAAGATATTATTAACAAGATCAATGCAAGTACTGATGAGGAGTATAATCCAGAAGGTACTGATACAAGTCTTGCAGACTTACTAAGTCAATACAACAAGAACATTGAAGTCAACGATGCTATCATTGCACAGGCAGAAGCAGAAGTTCCTGAATCTGGTTACGATACAAGTAGGTTCTACGTTGTTCCCACCGATGAAAATGGCGAGGCACTTAATCCTAAAGGTAAAACTACTGATGATACAAGCCTAGTAGGCGACGATGCTATCAATAGCGCAGACCTAACTCGTGTTACACCGAGACGTGATCAACAAGGTTACTTGGTTGGCGATGGTCTAGCACCAAATGGCTTCCCAGTAAGTTCAGGTACTACGTTCCCAACAAATCCTGTACAGGGAGACTTTGCACTACGTTTAGATTACAAGCCAAATCGCTTATTTAGATACGATGGAACACGTTGGGTCAAAGTCGAAGACGATGTTAGAACAAGTCTTACACCTGGTGCAAGTAATCAGACACAACGCAGTGGATTTGTTAATAACACTAATACATATACAACTGTTGACGGCAAGACTTATGATGAGCGTCAAGGCCTCAGCGATGTACTTACAGCAAAGGCAGATAACGAATAATGGCTCAAACATTTTTTTACGATGAACAGATACGTAGATTCTTACTACAATTCATAAGGGTCTTATCAAACTTCGAAGTACAATTTGGTAAAGATGAAGATGGAACTAGAGTACTACAACGTGTGCCTGTGCGTTATGGTGACGTGAACAGACAAGGCGCACAAATACTACGTGGTAATAGCGAAAACACTATGGCTAATGTGCCAATGATTAGTTGTTACATTAACGGATTACAGTATGACCGACCACGCATGCAAGAGCCTAACTTTATTAGTAAGATTGGTGTAAGAGAACGTAAGTACGATCCAGACACCGACAGTTACTTAAACGTACAAGGTGATGCATTTACTATCGAACGTATGATGCCAGTGCCTTATAAGTTAACACTCAAAGCAGATATATGGACAAGTAACACAGAACAAAAACTACAACTACTAGAACAAATGCTGGTGTTGTTTAACCCTAGTCTAGAAATACAAAGTACAGACAACTATGTTGACTGGACAAGTTTAAGTACAGTTAACTTAATAGATGTACAGTGGACTAGCAGACCTATACCGCAAGGCATAGATGAAGCAATAGACTTTGCTACACTTACATTTGAAATACCTATCTTTATCAGCGCACCTGCTAAGGTTAAGAAATTAGGTGTTATCGAAAGAATAGTTACTGGTATATGGGATATGCAAGGTGAGTTTGATCAGAGCTTATTCCAAGACGTAGGCAACTTAATACAACGTAAAAGAATAAGTCCACAAAACTATGGTGTACTGTATTTGAATGGTCAGGCACAACTACTTAAATTAGAAGACACTATCGCAGAGTCTACAAGTAACATAGGAGATACTACTGTAACTAAAGTAGGCACTAGGACAGATTGGCCTAGTTTCATTAATCTTTTTGGGGAAATAAGGCCCGGAGTTAGTCAAATTAGGTTCGAAACCGACGAAGATGGCACCGAAGTTGTAGGCACTGTAGCATTACACCCCACAGACGAGAGTTTGTTACTTGTTACAATAGATCAAGACACCATACCTACAAACGACATACGCCCTGTTAACGCTATTATAGACCCTGACAGAGTAGGTCCTAATAGCGGGCTAAGTACGCCTACAGCAGGAACAAGATACTTATTAACTAATCCAATTGGCAACTCAAATAATGTAGACGGTGCCGATGCTTGGAAAGGTTTGCTACCAGATTCTAGCACAGATGATCTCATAGCAGACAGAAACGACATTATCGAATACGATGGAGACATGTGGCGTGTTAGTTTTGATGCCAGTACGGAAGCAGGCACACACTATGTCAGCAACTTAAACACAAATTATCAATTTAAATGGACCGGCTCTGCTTGGGTTAGGTCTTATGAAGGTCAATACAAGGAGGGCTATTGGAGCCTCGCATTATAAACAGTTGTGGTGCATTAATAAGATCAATTAAAACCGGCAGGTACTTATTTTTGTTAAGAGACAAGTGTAGTTACGGCAACACTTGGGGACTTCCTGGTGGCAAATTTGAGAACGGTGAGTCCACTGTAGAAGCACTAGAACGTGAATGTGAAGAAGAATTAGGCAGTCCGCTAATCTATCAAAAGTTTATACCTATCGAGACATTCACAAGTGAAGATAAAAAGTTTGTATACCACACCGTACTACTAACGGTAGATCGAGAGTTCACTCCTACATTAAACGAAGAACATAAAGGGTATTGTTGGGTTTACATAGAAGATCATCCCAAACCTTTACATCCCGGCGTTTGGAAAACATTTAACTTTGATGTGGTCAAAGATAAATTAGATACTATGAATAAGGTATTATAAGTCTGCTTCTAATACAAAATCGTGTATTGTTATCTGACGCAAGTTTAAACAATAATTCCACTCTTCAGGAAATCTCGATATGCCACCTGCAACCCAAGCAAAGTCTACATCATCATAAGCATCGAATATTCGCTTCATTTGACCTTCCCATTTTTGACTTCTTGCAGGCGTGTCTGCTGTAGCGTAATGTGCTGTGCCTGCATAGACATTATTATTACTATGCTCGTTTTGATTATCGAATCCAAGTAGATAAATTTTTTGGTGTCCATCGAAACAGGCTAACCAAGTTGCTAAAGCACCTGCACACCAAGTGTGTCCGTAAGGGAATAAATGTAATACGCCAGGATGTGTTTTTACGTTACTTGCGTTGGACATTACTATATGTTTGTCAGCGTAGCCAGACTTTACTATCTCATTTATTAAGAAAGGATTAATACAAACAAGGAAGTCTGGACTCATATCTCTATACAAAGCATTACACCCATAACTTTGTAACCTTCTTTTCCCAAGGTGTCCGCCTGCATGTTGTTCTACCTTTTTAACATTAAGAGATTTTCTACTAGTTCCGTTCCCTATAATTACTGCATTTTTTGTATGCGCATTATTAACTAAAGTGTTAGGAACAAATATTCTGTTTTCAGTACGCTTGCCTTGATGCAGGACAAAGCCGTCAACTACAAACTCTCCCTCATAGTCGGTGCGATACAGTTTTTGCATTAGAGTCTTCCTACAACAACTTCAATAACGCCAACTTCCTCACTATCGTAGTTTTCTAATGCTTTTCCTATAACTGTTCCTATTTGAGGATTGTTACTGGCTACAGCAACACCTTCAATGTTACTGCTTACCATCATGTCGCCTTTGCTAATAGTACCCTTAACTTTTGTAGGCACTCGTCCAGTAAATGCTAGAGCAACAACAAACTCACCTGCGCAGTCTTTGTTCATTAATACACCTGGTGCTGTAGAAACTACTCCAGCAATCTTGTTGCTATCTGGTTGTCTGCTGGCTGTTACTTCGTGTTGACCACCAAATATTAAAACTGTACCTGGTTCGTACTGAGCGTCTGCAACATAATTCTCTGCCAAGTCAGCGTACCTAGCTGATGTTGCTGTTCCATCAAACAATGTTGCTGTTACTGTTCCAACTACTTCTAATTCAGTAGAAGGACTAGCCGTACCAATCCCTACGTTACCAGAAGAGTCGATACGCATGCGTTCTGTGTTATTAGTGCCAAAAATTAAATGGTCAGCATAATTATTCCATAGTTCAATAGAATTTGTATTATTAGCGTATCCAATACTTCCTGTAACTACCCCACCATCTTGAGATAATTCTATTCTAGCGTTATCAGTTTCAGTCGCATTATCTGAATCTGCTTCTAATGTTAATATTGCTGGACCAGTAGATTTTAAATGTAATAAAGAAGTAGGACTAGTCGTCCCAATACCTACTCTATTATTTGTAGAGTCTACATAGAGCGTGTCGGTGTCTACTGTTAATTCACCTGATACAGTTAGAGTACCTGCTGTTACATCACCTGATGTTGTAATAGCACCACCTGATCCAATTGTGACCACTGGAACACTATTGTAGGCTATTTTTACATCGTTGGATCCAACAGAACCAATCACCGAATCAGTGGCACCACCTTCAATGAAAGTAGAAGCACCGTCTGTTCTATCTAACACCAATAATGCGTTTGCACTGGTGTTTTCTATTTCTACTTGGTATGCTGGACTTGCTGTTCCAATACCGACTCTATTATTTGAAGCATTGACAAAAAGTGTGTTTGTATCAACTGTTAGATTACCAGATAATGTAGCAGTTCCTGTAATATTAATATTACCTGTACCTGTAATATCACTAGAGTTTAAATCTAAATCTCCGCCAAGTTGTGGTGTGGTGTCTTCTACAACGTTGCCAATACCTGCACCAGTGTTGTCAACAAAACTTAGTGTGCCGCTACCGTCTGTTTGCAATATTTGGTTAGCACTACCATCTGCTGTTGGAAAGGTATACGCATTGCTAAACTCAATAGCACTTCCTGATATGCTTTGCACTAAAGTCATATCGTTTGCAGTATATCCTGCGTCAATTGATGTTTGTTCACTGTCCTGCGTGGTGTTTACAGTAACATTGTCTAGTTGGCTACTTGCTCTAGGTATAACGTCTAAATCAACTGTTACAGTTCCATATAGACTACCACTGGAAATCTTTTGTATAGCAAAAATAAATCCTGCTGTTGTAGTTTCTTTTGTCCATAACTGAGGTTTAAAGTGTGCTGTACCGTTGTGTTGTTCTGTGTAGGTAATTGACCAATCTAGATCGGGAAGTGTGTTTGATCTTAGTGCCGCTATAAAGTTTATGGTCTGTATTGAACCAGCAGTTTGACACAAGATGCGTCCCGACACTTGATAGTTTTGAGAAGCCGCACTAGGAATGATTGTTACAATCTTTTGATATTCGTTTTGTTCAAAGTAACTGCCTGAAGCCGCACCAGTGTATAACTGGTTAAACTTCATCATGTTCGAAGTTGTATAACGCTGTTCTCTATTTTTAATTGTGTCTACTTGTAGATTACCGTTGGTAACTGTTAAATCGCCCTGAGTAACACCCGTTGCTGTTGTAGTTCCTACTACAAATTGCGCCGCTGATTCGTCCCATATTAGTACCGCATTATCTCCTGAGGAACCACGCTCGAATATAAATCCAACATCTGTGTCGTTAGCGCCTGTGTGATCGGAGTTTAACCGTATAACCGGATCGGTTATATTCGTTAAATCGAAGTTAATCTGCGCCGCTTTAGGTCGAGTTAATGCCATACTAAAAATAATCCTTTGTTTAGTATTTAGTCAAAATAAAAGGGAGAGCGTTTGCCCTCCCTCTTACCTACTACTTGTAGAAGTCTTACATCATTAATGCTAGAACTTCTATTACGCCTTCTCCTTCGCCTGAGAAATCTTCGATTGCTTTGCCTATAACTGTGCCTAACTTTGGATCTGCCTCAGCTCTTGCCATACCGTTGCCAGCTGATACCATTAAGTCACCTGCGCTAACAGGACCAACGACTTTACATGGAACTCGACCAGCCAACGCTAAAGGAGTACCTTCTTGTGAGCTGTTCATCAAGTGTGCTGGATCAGTAGAAACAATACCTGCAACCTTAGAACACATATCAACATCACATGGTGCAACTTTACCGTTACCAGCAAAGTGTACAACTGTGCCTGCTTCAATCTCTGTATCACTAGCGTACATCTCTGCCAAGTCAGCGTATTGTGCTGTTGTAGCAGTACCAGAGAATACTGAGGTTGTTAATGTGTTAGTACTTGGATTGTAGGTTAAGCCTGTGTCAGTCTCAATGCCTTGCGCTCCTGTAGCACCGTCAACAAATGTGATGTATGTTGTCTCATTTGTTGTGTCGTTAGCAGTTGCAGTAACATTTGTTGCTGTTGTAGCAGTACCAGAGAATACTGAGGTTGTTAATGTACCTGTGCTTGGATTATAGCTCAGGCCTGTGTCGTAATTAACTGATGTTAATGCACCACTAGTAGTTGAAGCAAAATACAAGTTAAAGTTTGTATTTGTTGTTTCATCTTGACTAATAGTTGCACCTGCGGCTGCCCAACTTAGTGTGCCTGCGCCGTCACTAACAAGAGCGTAACCACTTACACTTGCGTCTGCATCTGGTAGTGTCCAAGTTACATTTGAGCTCACTGTAGCAGGGGCTTGGAATGCAACAAAGTTACTACTGTCAGCGTCCATAAAGCGTACATCACCTTGTGCACCAGTAACAAAGTCGTTAACTACTGTACCAGCTGGAGTTGTGCCATCACTCTGGAATACACCAAGTGTGTTGTCACCGTTATCCTTAAGTTGTAAATCACCTAAGTAAACTGTACCACCACCAACATAAAGACTTCTAACTTTATTACTTGCATCACCAATGTCAAATAGTTCATCGCCATTAGGAATTAAGTGACCACTTGTGTCAAATGTCCAACGTAGATTTTGTGCGCTTGTGCCTGTTGAAATCCGAACACCTGTTGCATCTACTGCTTCAACTGCTTGGTAACCATCGCCACTAGCAATGTCAGTAACTGTTACTGTAGTAGTAAATCTACGTACCTCAATCTTGTCACCACTTGCTGGTGCCTCAGTAAACGTTAAAGTAGTTCCGCTAACACCATATGCTGATGTAGGTAACTGCACCACACCGTTGATACTAACCACACAACCTGCTGTTGTTTGTGAATCACCAAGTGTAAACGCTGTTGTTGAACCATCACCGTCAAATGTATCACTAGCAATAACTGTAAATGATGCGTCAGCTGACTTCCATTCACTGTTAGCATAGTATTCCATCTTGTTTGTTGATGAGTTAACACGCAACATACCGTCAACGCCTGTACCTGGACGCTCAGCAGTTGAACCAACTGGAATCATCACAGAGTCCGTTGAGCTAATCTTTAACTTAGCACCAGTTGTTGATGTTGTAGTACCAATGTTTACTACATCACCACCTGCATCAACGTGGAACAATGCTGTGTCAGTGTCGCCTTCAACTCTGAAGTCAACGTCTGCGCCTGCATCGTTAATAGTAACTTCACCACCTGCTGTTGCAGTGATGTTGTTACCATCTAAGTCTAAGTTGTCAACAGCAATGTTACCTGTAACAGTTAATGTTGTACCATCAAATGTTAAGTTACCACTGTCTTCAATAGCACCTGAAGTACCTGCTAATACAACTCTACCTGCTGTCAAGTCACTAACAATAGCACTACCAGCAGTTAAGTCTGTGCCGTCCCAGAGCAATGAAGCACTGTCTTCTAAAGCACCACTTGTACCAGCAGTAACAATTCTACCACTTGTTAAGTCACTAACTGCGGCTGTTGCAATAACTGTTTCACCAGTTCCGTTTGGTGTAATGTTAACATCGCCATTTGTATCAGTACTAATAATAGTGTTGCCATTAATGTTGATGTTATCTACGTCTAAGTCGCCAGTTACATCAACACCACCAGTAACAGCAAGTGCTGTTCCACTCCAAGTTAAGTTTGCATCATCTTCTAATGCACCTGAAGTTCCTGCAACTACTAGTCTGTTGTCTGTTAAGTCACTAACGACTGCTGTAGACATAACAACTTCACCTGTTCCGTCTGGTGTAATGTTAACATCGCCATTTGTATCAGTACTAATGATTGTGTTGCCATTAATATTGATGTTATCTACATCTAAGTCGCCTGTGATATCCATAGCGGCTGTCAATGCCAATGTTGTACCATTAAATGTGAAGTTAGCATCGTCCTCAAGAGCACCACTTGTACCAGCAATAACAACTCTATTGTCTGTCAAGTCAGAAATAATAGCAGAGCCTGCTGTTAAATCTGTACCATCCCAAAGTAGAGAAGCACTATCTTCCAATGCACCGCTTGTACCAGCAGTAACAATTCTACCACTTGTTAAGTCACTAACTGTAGCACTTGCGGCAACAACTTCACCTGTACCATTTGGTGTTAAGTTAATGTCGCCATTTGTGTCTGTTGATGAAATTGTGTTACCATCAATTGCAATGTTATCAACTGCTAAGTCACCAGTAACATTTAAGCCACCAGTAACACCCATATCTGAGCCATCCCAAGTCAAGTTAGCATCATCTTCTAATGCACCACTTGTACCTGCAACAACTAGTCTGTTGTCAGTTAAGTCACTGACTGTTAAAGTACTAGCAACAACTTCACCTGTACCGTTTGGTGTTAGGCTAATATTGCCATTAGTATCAGTACTAATGATAGTATTACCGTTAATGTTAATATTATCAACATCTAAGTCGCCAGTGATGTCCATAGCGGCTGTTAATGCTAATGTTGTGCCATTAAATGTAAAGTTAGCATCATCTTCAAGTGCACCGCTTGAGCCAGCAATAACAACTCTATTGTCTGTTAAGTCACTGACTATGGCACTTGCTAATGTTGCTTCACCGCTTGTCTGTAAAGTAGTTGAACTTACATCACCGCCTACTGTTAATGTACTTCCGTCGAAAGTAAAGTTAGCATCATCTTCTAAAACGCCGTTTGTACCAGCAATAACAACTCTATTGTCTGTTAAGTTAGCGTTTAAAATGCTACCAACATCTAGTGTACCTTTTGAGCCTGAAACAACTTCACTAGCGATTGTAGCATCAGGTACAAATGTCCAGTAGCCTGTTGAATCATCATAACCCCAGAAAGCAGTCTTTTCAGCACCATCATAATACTTGGCAGACATACCTCTGTCTTTAGCGTCTGATGATGAAAGTGCGGCACCACCTGCTCCACCACCAATCTGGAAGATTGGATCAACAACTTGTGTTGTTACGGAGTCAACTGTTGTAGTTGTACCTTCAACTGTTAAGCTACCAGCAACAACAATGTTACCACCAACTTCTAAGTTTTCAGCAATACCAACACCACCGTCTACTACTAACGCACCGCTAGCAGAACCTGTTGATCCTGTTGTACCGTTAATGTTAACTACTGTACTTGTACCACCAAGTTCGATAGTACCTGTACCGTTAGGTGTTACATTAACTGCTCCGTTTGTGTCTGTTGATGAAATTGTGTTACCGTCTAAGTTTAAGTTGTCGACATCTAAGTCACCTGTGACATCAACTGCGGCAGTAATTGCCATTGTTGTACCGTCAAATGTGAAGTTAGCATCATCTTCTAATGCACCTGAAGCACCAGCAATAACAACTCTATTGTCTGTTAAGTCACTAACAACTGCTGTTGACATAACAACTTCACCAGTTCCATTAGGCTCAAGTACGATGTCTTCATTTGATCTAGCAGTAACAATTTTTTGTCCATTTACATCTAAATCACCACCTAACTGAGGTGTTGTGTCAAACACTAGGTCTGTAAGTACACTAACCCAACTTAACTGTCCAGAACCGTCTGTTTTAATAACGTATCCTGCTGTGCCGTCTGCTTGAGGCCAATTTAAGCCATCAAGTACTAGGTCACCAGTTCCGTCTGGAGTAATTGTGATATTGCCATTTGTGTCTGTTGATGTAATAGCATTGCCGTTAATAGCAATGTTATCGACTGCTAGGTCGCCAGTAACGTTTAATCCACCAGTAACACCCATATCTGAGCCGTCCCAGGTAAGATTTGCGTCATCTTCTAATGCACCTGAAGTACCTGCAACAACGATTCTGTTATCTGTTAGGTCAGAAACAATAGCACTTGCTAATGTTGCTTCGCCACTTGTTTGTAGTGTAGTTGAGCTAACATCACCACCTGCTGTTAATGTACTTCCGTCCCATGTTAGGTTAGCATCATCTTCTAATGCACCGCTTGTTCCAGCGATAACAACACGATTGTCAGTTAAATCGCTTACTGTTAATGTTGAAGCAACGACTTCACCTGTTCCGTTTGGAGTGAGTGAAATGTTACCATTTGTATCAGTACTAATAATTGTGTTGCCGTTAATGTTGATGTTGTCAACGTCTAAATCACCAGTAATGTCCATGCCTGCTGTTAAAGCAAGTGTTGTACCATTAAATGTGAAGTTAGCGTCATCTTCAATAGCACCTGATGTACCAGCAATTAGTACTCTGTTGTCTGTTAAGTCAGAAACTACAATACTACTTGTTGTTAAGTCAGTGCCGTCCCATGTAAGACCTGTACCACCTTCTAAGATACCGCCTGTGCCAGCAACAACGATTTGATTATCTGTCAAATCACTAACTGTTGCTGTTGACATAACAACTTCACCAGTACCATTAGGTGTTAGGTTAATGTCGCCATTTGTATCAGTTGAAATGATTGTGTTGCCATTAATATTAATGTTGTCGACATCCAAATCACCTGTAATGTCAACAGCGGCAGTAGCCGCCAATGTAGTTCCGTCGAATGTTAAATTGCCATCATCTTCAAGTGCGCCGCTTGATCCAGCAATAACGATTCTATTGTCTGTTAAATCACTAACAGTCAATGTTGCGGCAACAACTTCACCTGTTCCGTTAGGTGTTAGGTTAATTGCACCGTTTGTGTCTGTCGATGAAATTGTGTTTCCATCTATTCTAATGTTATCAGCGTCAAATGTTCCTGTTAGTGACATAGCACTGGCAGTAACAGTAGCCGCTTGGAAGTTTGCGTAACTTGTAATAGTTACATCCCCAGCAGTTGTTCCATCTTCACTCGCAGTAGTAGCAACTACAAATTGATCTGCGGATTCGTCCCAGATCATAGCAACGTTGTTATCGTCACCACGTTCTATAACGATACCGGAGTCTACGCTTGCAGAACCAGTTGCTCCCTTTGAAAGTAACATTAATGGATCAGCAAGAGTAGTAGTTGCTGAATCAACTGTAGTGGTTGTTCCAGATACAGTCAAATTACCACTAATAGTCAAGTTTGACCCGTAAGTCATGTTATCCTCTAACTTGCCACCGGTAATGGCGTTGTTAGCGATCTTGCCTGTTTCAATGGTTAAGTCTGTAATCTGGTTGTTTTTAATTCTAGTAACAGCCATTTTAGTTTCCTCAAGGTTATATTTTACTAATTAGTAAGTGCCACCTTTGGCACTTATCAGTATTTACCAAAATGACCCAAAATCGTGGCTATACACCTTCCTAACGGAAACTGCTAATATTATGTGAAATGTGCGTTCTAGGCGGGTTAAAAGAGCATTGCACTCTTTACTTTAATATTTAGTCAATTAGTGAAAATCTACCCAAGAACCGTTAGCATATCCTTGGAACTTATTGTCGGTTGTGTTGTATATTACCCATCCGTTTGCAGGGCTTAGTGCATTTCTCGCTGTAGTTGTCATGTTAGCGACTTTAACTGCTGTAGAAAAAGTAGTAACAGTATCTGTCATTGTTGCTACTTCAGTACCAGCGGCATCAAAACGAATAGTATCTTCATCAGCACTTTCTTCTACTCGTATTCTTGTATCGCCATCGCTGTCAGAAACCTTGTCACCTAAGGTGTATGTGGTTGACACTGTCCTTGCTTCAATCTGTTCGTTTAATAACGGTGCTTCTGAGAATGTAAGTGTAGTACCACTTACTGTATATGTAGTCGTTGCTTTCTGTACCACACCTTGTACAGTAACAATAACACTGTCTGTAGAAGATTCTGCACTAAGTGTAAATGTTGTTGTGCTACCGTCTCCAGTGAAGGAGTCTAATGCAGTTGCCGTTCCAGCACTCGGATCTAAAACATTCCACTGTCCGCTCGCATAGTATTCTAAGTTGCCAGTAGCTGAGTTAACTCTAAGATCACCTGTTGATCCGCTAGGTCTTGCCGCTGTACTACCACTAGGGATAGTAATAGCATTTGTGCCTGTAATGATAACTTGTCCTGTTCCAGTTGGATCTAGTCCTATGTCTGCATTTGTTACAGTTGGTGTTAATGTAGTTTGAGGAGAACCTATTGTAGTCAAGTCTCCCATTGTTGATGCTGAAAAATTACCACCAATATCACCTGTGTATCTACCACCACTTATATAAACACTCTTACCTGTAAAACTTACACCGTTAGGTAAGTTGTCACCAATAAAGTGTAGCACACCTGACTGGTAGTCAAAGAACCATTCATCGTCATTTCCTGAACCAGTTGCAAATACTTGGTCACCACCACTTGCGCCTGCGGCGTCACTAGTAGTATGTATATAGACTTTTACCTGATATGTTGATCCAAACTCTGGACTAATCCAGTTAGTCTGTCCTGTTTTCCAAGTCCTGTTGGCTGTTGCAGAAGTATCTTCTGTACACTCTACAGGGTTACTTGTCGGATAAACTGTAACTACACCTGTTGAACTGCCTGGCAAGACACTAGGAATATCTCCAGACTTTGCCCAAAGTGTGTCAATACGCATTAACAGAGGACTGGTGATGGCTTCGTTAGGTGCTTTCTTAATAGCGTTAGTATCTGTCTTAGCGGCAGAGTAACCTAGTTTTTTCCATAAGTAGTCAACTTTTTGGGAATCTTGAATCGCCATTACGCCGCTACTCCTATGCTAAGTGCAGTAACACTCTGACCACTTGTTAATGCTATTCTCACTAAAACAACATTACCTGTAGCGTTTGTCATGTTCTCACTACCCAGTGTCATTGTGTAACCACCACTTAGTGATGTACTAGCGGCAATCCTATCACCTGATGTAAATGCACATCCGTTAGAACCATTACCACCACTGCCTGTATTAGCACCTGGTACACCTGAACCACCGTATGTTGTACTTGCATCTAACCAACCGTTAAGTGATGATGCTGAATCAATAGCAGTACCTGGTGCCGCTATCCATAAACCTGCAATGCCTGAACTTGTAATGTTAATATCAAAGTTAGCAACAACTTGTCTACGGAAAGCAAATGTAAAGTATTGTGTGCCTGTATCACCTGATCTATCTGGTCCAACAGGAAGATACCCTGAACTATAATCTGTTACATCATACTTCAAGACACCTAATCTAATAGTTGCTTCTTTTGTTCCTGACACACCCGGATCACTTGCTTCTGTATAAGGATCGTTAGTATAGAAGTTTGTAGCACCAGTATAACTTGGGGTGTCTGTTGTGTCTGCATTAAAGTCAAATACACGCACGCCGTCATCTGTATATGTGCCATTACCTAAACTATCACTAACCGCAATAGCAATTTCACTGATACCACTTTGTGCCGCTGAATGTACTTGTACATTAGTTGTGTTTTCTGTGTAAGAACTTATACCGTTTGCATTTCTAGCTCTAATTTTAACTCTATCAATAGTTCTTACTGAACTTGATGTAATAGGAACACTTAAGTCTCCTATTGCATAAGCACTAGCAACACCAGTGTCTACATTAGGTACACCTAGTGTAAGCATCGTACTTGCACCGTCTATGTCGCTGTAAGTGTAATCTGTGTTTGTTGTACCTGCAGAACTCGTACCTTCTTGGTTAGT
>Ga0255766_10001755_pt1 | contig 19656 bp, 11 predicted proteins | sample 071ome_23_FD_179966 | JGI IMG/M metagenome (GOLD analysis project Ga0255766, IMG submission 179966) | Coastal salt marsh microbial communities from the Groves Creek Marsh, Skidaway Island, Georgia - 071403BT metaG (version 2) | ecosystem: Environmental > Aquatic > Marine > Intertidal zone >... | reverse complement strand
ATGGTACAATGGAAATTTTAAAATTAGAAGAAGAATATGATTCTCAGAAATTATATGGTGATTATTTGATAAAACCATTTATAAAAGAAATCGAGGACATGATTACTAATTATGGAGCATATATAAATAAATTTAAGAAGCCACATTTGAGGAAATTATCATCATTAATTTTTTGTATAACATCATTAATATTATTTTTATTAATAAAGGTGTAATAAAATACAATATAATGACAATATACAAAAAATTAATGATGATTATTACGATAATAATAGTAAAAGTCTTACGAAAATTCTATATAAATTATTGTGTATATAATTCAACAACAATTATTTATAAATAATAACTAGTATTATTTCACAAAAAATTATATAAATTTTTCGTAAATAATATGCGGATGTTTTTTTTTGCTTTTGATAATCAAACCAAATTATCAACTAATTTCAAAAATAATCAACGACTAAAACAAATCCGCATATGACGAGCGGAGCGAGTTTAAATTATTATACATCTTTACTTATTACATAATGAAACAATATTAGATATTGGTTCAAATAATTGTGTATAATAATTTTCAAATAATTTCACATCATATATATAAGAATTAGCAACTGCTTTATTATCAATTAATATTAGTTTAAATTCCATATTTTCATAATATAAGAATAAATAATTTGTTGTATTATTATTTTTATAACATTTAATCTTATTCATTAAATAATTTTCATTATTTAGATTGTTAATTACAATAATATTTATTTTGAAATATTCTGCTAAAATTTCAATATTATAATGTGAAAAGTACAATTTATCTCCTTTATGAATATTTATTTTAAACTCTTTAATTATATCAACTATTTCATCATTTGATTTTTTAGCTAAGCTAGTTAATTTAACTTGTTTATCATGAATATAATTACAAAATGCTTCATCATTATGATAAAGATAATATAATAAGTTGAATTTTGCTTTATTGTCATTTAATGAAAGAAGATTGTAGTAATGTTTAATAATAAAAATTTTAATAAATTCAGGTGTTATATCATATTTATATAATTGGCTAATATTACTAAATAATTTTATAATATCATTATTCATATCATATAAGTTAAATTTATCTAATTTATATTTTAAAGTATATACTTGATTAAATTTACTTATATTTTTCTTTTTATTTTCAATCATAACATTAAATAATTGTGATGAATGATTAATAGATGAAGTTTTTAATTCACTAATATTAATATATTCAACATTGTCATTAGATGAACTATAAAAGTTTTGATATAAATTTTGTATTTTCTTCAATTGTTTATTAAATTTATCATTATTATAATCTTTTTGTGTTATATAAATATCATTATCTCCAATTATTTGGATCTCTGATATTTTCTTTAATATATAATTAATTTCTTTATATAATATATCATTTGACATATTGTTTATAAATTGATCAAATATTTTATTAACATTTGATTGTGTAGGATTAATAATATTTTCATTAATTAATTTGATAAAATTTTCTTTTAATGTACTATTTTCTAATAATATTTTGTTAATGATATGTATTATATATTTGAGTTTGAGAGATATAGGTAAAGGATTTACTGGATGTTTAATATAATATAACTCTTTTTCATAATTGTTATTTTCTATAATTTTTACAAGAATTTGATTAAATATGAGATTATATGCATATAAGTGTTCTAAATTATTAAATACATTTGAAATAATATAATTTGAATTTAATACAATATATTTATTGATAATATAAGGTGTAATTAATGTTTTATATTCTTTGGACATATTTATAGGTGAAAATTTATCTTTATATTGTGTATTGTAATAAATTGCAACTATTTTATATTTATTATCTTTTAATAATTTATGTAAAATTTTTGTACTATCCTTTTTTTCTTGTAATAAATTTATATCATTTTGGTTTTTATTTTCATTTTTATTATCAGTATGTTCATATATATCATATTTTAATTTAGTATGAAATAATTCTACATCATAAAATTGCTTTGTAAAATTCTTATATAATACATTATCAAGATTTGTATTTTCAATAGTATGTTGTGTTGTAATAAAATTTAATATAGCATAAAATGAAGATTTAGTTATATTATTAAGGTTATTAAATAAATCAATTAAATCATTGAAATTATTATAATTTATATCAACATTTAAATTAAATATTTCATCTATATATACATATTTTATTTCATAATAATCAAAATCAAATATTAAATTTTTAGGAATTAATGATGTTTCAAATTCTAAAGGAATATAATAATTATTTTCTAATAAAAATCCTGTTAATTTGAAATTATAATTGATAACAAATTTTGTAACATAAAATTCATTATTAGTAGCTAAAAATTTAAAAATATTATATGCATTATTGAAATATAAAAGTGTTTCATTTGTATGTGTATTTTTATATATATTTACTAATGAATTAAACTTATATAAAAATTGTGTATTTAAATTATGATGAAATACTTTAAATTCTCTTAATTTTGTTAATCTTTTATCTGATGATGATTTTAAATATTCTAATATGACTAATGGTTCATATTTATTGTTAATTTTAGATATACATATACAATTAGAAAGATGATTTAAATCATTAATAGATGAATATTTTGGAATATAAATAAAATTTTTACTTTCAATTTTTTTACCAGATTTAGATAATAATTTGTTATTATGAAATACAATCAATGTATAATTATGTATATTCATCCAATGTGAATATTTACTTGAGAATATATCATAAATATCATCAATATCTTTACTTATATTTTGATTTTTAAGATATTTAATAAAATTTTTAAATGAATTATAAATAATTAATTCTCTTTTCAATATATCAATTGTTCCTTGATTTTTAGATGTATTTTCTAAAAACTCTTTTAATTTATTAATATTATTTATTTTTATAAGTATATTGTAAAAGTTTTCTAATTGGAAATGTGTAATATAAATAGAATGTAAAGAATACCATTGTAATAATTTTTTTATAATAACTAATAAAATTTCTAAATTATTATTATTTAACATTAAATCATCATTTATTATAGGTATTTCTGAAGGTTTATGATATTTTTTTAAAGTTGAACCATTATTTAATTGCATATAGTCAAAAGGAGACATATTTAATTGTATAACATTAATGAATTCATTGATATTAGATACTTTAGGATTATTAAGTAAATAAATAACAGAAGTTATAAAATTATATGAATTTTGAATAATACCTTTTCTAAATATATTTATTTTTATATCATCTGAAATAATATAATAATTATATATAATTTTATTAATCTCTGGTATTAATTCACCATATTTACCAACTTCTAGTAATTTAGATGATTGTGCTATAATATAATTATCTTCTTTTTTATCATTAAATTCGTCTTTTTCAGTTTTTCCTATTTTTTTTAAATATGTATCATAAATATTTTGAGGGTCATGTTTGTAAAATTTAGCAATTTTTGCTGAACCTGAATTATTTATAGTATCTTCAACATTATATCTTGTTTTCATACAACATGGTAATGATGTACCTTGAATAAAAACAGGAAATCTATGATATCTTGTAATGTCTAATGACGTACTTGTTTCTTTATTTATTTTAGCAAAATAAGGTGGTAATTGGAAATCAATTGGTTGTTCATTTTTAATAGGACAACTTTTATGTTTATCATAATATTCTCTTGTAATAGATGTTCTTGATAAAGGACACCATAAATTAGGACAGAAATATACATATTTCTTTTTAATTTTTTCAGTTGAACCTAATTTTATATAATCAATATAGGAACCAGGATGTTCTTTATCTATTTTTTTTCTTTCTTTTTCTGTAATAATAATTGGTTTTCTACAATTACCAGAAGGACATTTTTTAGAATATTTTGCGTCAGATGAGAAAATATGTTTATCTATTTGTTTATATTTATTATAAATAAGGTAATGTTTAATATGTGTATCTGTATCTTTACAAGATAATAATTTATTATCTTTATCAAAATATTCAGGATTGATATAATGATCTGATGAACTAATTTTATTCATTAATGTTTTTGTATATTTATTACTTTTATTTGTATTATTATATAATGAAAATAGTTGAATATTAGAATCTAATATATTTTTATCAATTATAAATGCTTCATCTATTTTTTCTGTATTTATATCATTAAGATTGTTATTATTTTTAACAGATGAATTATTAATTTCATTTATTAATTCATCAATATTTACATTTTTATTTTCATTTGTATGTGCATTATTATTTATAGACATATTTGTCATATTTGTGTTATTGTTATTATTGTTTTGATTTAAAGTAAAGTCATTGTTTAAATCATTATTATTAATTAATGCATTTATATTTACATTTGATTCATTTGATTCATTTGTTTGATTATTTTCAGTATTTTCAATATCCACAACATTTTCAACATCTCTAATATTTTCATTATCTTGTTTAGATATTTCAATTGTATTATTTACTAATGAATTATTTATAGTTTGTTGCTCAAATAATTTGTTTGTATTGTTAATAATACGTAAAAATGAATTGAAATTAATATTTGTAAGAGATTTTGAAGTATAGTTTTCTAAATCAGAATAAAATATATTTGATACCGTCAATATATATTTATTAATCATATATATATTATTAAATCTAATATTATTAAATGTTAATTGTAAAAATTGTTTATTGTTAATAAAAAGTTTAATAGTATTTGGAATATTGAAAGCTTGTTTTGAATATTTAGTAAATGTAATTTTGTCATCTTTAGTAATTTCTTTTGCTTTTAAATAATTATAATCAACATTAAATATATGTGAAATAAATTCTTCTAATTTTTTTTTACCAGCACTTGTTTTATATTCGTTATTATTTAAATATTTTGAATAAGATTCAAAAATTGTATCTAGTTCATTATATTCTTCATAATTTTTATATTTATAATAGTAAATTTTATTAAAATTTTTAGATTTTGTTGTTGTAGAATTAGATATAAATTGTAATATAGATTTTGCATTATTATTTAACCAATAAGGTAAATATTCTAAATTATATGGAAAATAAGTTATTTGTGTTGTGGCATTAATATTAAGATTAGTAATATAATCAACTTTCTTAAATAATATATCTGAATTTAATTTATAAAATGAATAATAATAAAATAAATTCTTTTCAATAATGTTAAGTAAGTTATTGATAATATGAAAACTTTCAAAAATATTTGCAAGATATATATTTGATGTTTTCTTTAATTCATATTTAATATCATATCTTCCATTATCATATAATATGATATAAATAATAGTATTATGTTCATCATTAATATTAATAAAAAATATCATATAATCTGTATAATCTTTATTATGTTTTTTATATTCTGTTGGTTTAATAAATTCTTTATGAAATAAATCATTCTTAAAATCTTTAATAGTATTATTTATTATAAAGGTGTTCAATATATCTTTATTTATTTTATATGTATGATTACCAAATTGATTATAAAGTTTTACAGCAACTATATGATTATTTGTTTCTATTTTATTAAAAATAGTTTGTAATGAAATAAAATCTAATTTAATAGGTTGTACTGTAAAGTATAAATATTTAAGAAAGATATTATTTAATTCATCTTTATGTACTTTATCTGTAAATTCATTATTATGAATAATATTGGAGTTATTATCATAATAATTTAAATTTTTCTTAAAATTATTAATATATTCTGTTTTTTTATGAATAATATTTGATGTATTTTTTTCAACAAGTTCTTTAAAATATCCATTAAAATCTTTATTATATGATATTTTTGGGAAGAATTTTTTTAAAATACCGTAATATGATATTTTTGGGTCTTTTTTAATTGATGATGGAATATTATTAACAACATCAATAATAGTTGTAAAATTAATAATAAAATTATCTTCTATTTGATAATTAAAATTTGTAATTTTAATATTGTCATTAGGTTCATTATTTTTATTAATAAAGTTTGCATCAATTTCTAAAATAGTTTTAAATGGATTTAAATTATATATATATTTAGTTTTATTTATAATATTATTATATTGGAATTCAAGATTATCATTATATAATAAATTATATGTTTGAGTAATATTTTTATCTAAATCTTGTAAGTGTTTAGCAATTTGTGATTCATCTGAAAATAGTTGAGAATTAAAATCAACTAGTGAAGATGAATTATTTGTAGATGTATTTAAATGATTTAAGGATATATTAGTTGAGTACTTTTTATTTTCTAATTCACTTATATTAGTGTTATTTGTAAATTCAATTGAAACAGAATTATTTTTACTATTTTCCCCATCATCATTGTCATTTCCACCTTTTATTGAATTACTTTCAGAACTAACAAATAATATATCATTTAATTTATTATAAGTTAATAAGTATTTATTATAATTTTTTTGAATAAAAACATTTATTATTTTTAATGCTTGATTAAAGTCAATATTTTTATTAGATGAAATATAATTTTTATCAGTAACGCCTAATAATTTTAATAATTGAATAAATTCTTTAGATTTGATATCAATGTTAAATATATCTAATATTTTATTAATAAATTGTGAAATTTTAATAATTGAATTATTAAAAATATTTGATAATATATAATATAATTGATTTGTATATATAAGATTACTTTTCCATACAAATATTTCAGTAATATTAGAAATATTAGGTATATATTTATGAAGATGTGTTAAAATTTTTGCTTTAATAATTGAGATAGTATCTTCATAAAAGATTGTTTCATTAATTATATGTATATTATCTTTTTTAAATTGCGAATAATCAAAAAAATTATATTTTTCATTTGATTGTATATCTATTAATTTTGCATTATTATTTCCAACAAATATAAATAGATATTTTGTTTTTAAATTATGGTAAATAAAATGATAAAATAATTCATTAGTATTATTCATAATAAAATAAATGTTGTTATTTTTAAAATTATTATAATTATTATATGTATAAGTTTTATTATTATTTATATTAAATAAAATATTAAATATAAAAATAAAAATAAAAATATTAAATGTATTTTGTAAAAAGTTAAGGCATATTACAAAAAATGATAATTTACATGTTGTGTATTTTTACCGTTGCCATTTTGGCACAAGTGAATCCAGAGGTTATACTGGTAAATCTTCAATGGACCCATTATCACTTATGTGGCATGTAGGTCATAATAGAAGAATGAAACCGGTACAGCTGGAGAAGGAGATTCAAGAGATGATTGATAAAAAAATGAGCATCGAATGTCAGATGTGCTATAAACCAGGACGTAATGTCCCGTACCGGCGTGTACGTCAAGGGATCTTTGCGTGCAATGAATGCTATCAACTTACATTATGTGAAACTTGCTCGGAAGAAAAAAGGAAGTACGAACTCCTGGACTCAGGTAAGCATAAGGGATCCTGCACTCAATGTGCTTCATGCGACGAATGTGGTGCGATAATGTGGGACCACTTTTGCGGGTGTCACTGGCGCTAGGGTCTTTCAGAAGATTATTTGATCCGTGCGCTGTGGGTGCACATGAATGGGGAGAGGATGCACAGGAAGGAACATAAGGAGATGTACCCAAGGAAAAAAGAAAATTTTTTTAAGGTATAAATGTTATTATTTTTAAAATTATTATAATTATTATATGTATAAGTTTTATTATTATTTATATTAAATAAAATATTAAATATAAAAATAAAAATAAAAATATTAAATGTATTTTGTAAAAAGTTAAGGCATAATATTTGAAAAAATGATTATATTTATGTTGATTATATATACCGTTGCCATTTTGGCACAAGATTTTCCAACAAACACAGTGTTGGAAAATGTCGGATTTACCGCGTTCTGACATCAGAAAGTGGCTGCTGATAGAGTATTATTACTCTATCAATGATTATTGCCCGGGCGCTGTGCTGCCAGGCGATAGGCACGTTGAACACAGAAAGGCCCTATTGCGGGTTTTGTTGAAAGGCGGGCAAGATTTGCTCGCTTTTTCGACCAGTTTGGAGCATCCAATAGATGCAAATCTCACATCATGCTTTGATGATGTGAGAGAACTCATGGGGATGCTCATGCGAATCAATCGCTGGATTCCCAAAAATGAAGTCGCGTGGTATTATCAGATGAAAGACCAACGCATGAGGGATGAGCAAGATTCGTATCGCTACAGTCTCTGGAGATTAAAGGAAACCATGAAGGAGAGAAAGTGGCTGTTTTTGGAACTTTTGCGAGAGCAAAAGCAAGCGCAGGAACTGCGCTTGCAGAAGTTACAGAAGCAGTTGCAAGAACAACGCGAAAAGCATTTAGATGTTTTTCTGGTGGGTAGGGGCAGCGGGTGGCTAAAGGAGGAGTTACAGCCGTTCGTTATTGAAAAAAACGAACAGCTTGATGTGTTGACGAATCGTCACGAGCTTCTCCAAAAGCACGGGGCGCTCGTGGAACACATTTATGACTTGCTCCTCAGTCTTTGCTGCCACTTCTAGATATAAAGTAAACGGTAGTTGAAGTTGAAGGGAAAAAAATTTTTTTTCAGGCATATAAGAAAAAATGATTTTTTTCATGTTATCATCATTTACCGTTGCCATTTTGGCACAAGTAAAAAACTCAGTGGTAGAGCAAGCACCATGCAGGGACCCATCGTCGAAGTTTTCTGGCGCGGGGACGAAACGGAGACCTTTGAGGGCAAGTACGCGTATTCTGGGGCGACTTTTCGCTCCGCCACAGAGGAGGACATCAAGTCTCAGGTTCAACCCATTATTTCAATGAAGGTAGAACTGCCGGGAGGTGGTTACGTGATGGAGTGGGGTGTGCAAGTAGCAGGTGTGGAAGTAGAAGGCTAAGAGAACACTTTCCCTATATGTACAGCCATCGCTTTCTTAGCCTGCTTAGGTTAGGCAGATGTTGGAATGCACAGGTAGAAAAGAGAGCACTTTTGTAGAACGCTTAGCGTTGACGAGTAGAAAAATTTTTTTATGGCTTAAAATGAAGTTTTATATGAAAAAAAATGATATTTTTTTTAATATATCTATATACCGTTGCCATTTTGGCACAAGCCCTCGTAACACAATGCACCCAAAATTCAAAAAGGCGCGTCGAGCTTTTTCCAAAGCGATGGACACTCTCTCGTGGTCACTAGATGTTGACAAGATGGCGGCGTCCAAGGTCAAAAAGCTTCACAAGAAGCTAAAGTGGCTGCAGGACAAGCTGGCTGCACAGAATAGTGACCCGAAGACGAAGAAAGAGACGATCAGGGAGACAATGATGATGTTGAGGGAGACGAATGAGCAGATAGAGCGCTGTGAGGCCGAGTACGATCGGGCTCGTTCCAGGGTGGCGACTATGAGTCGTGTGGTAGATGACCGTCAGGAAGACTACCGAAGCGCACGTGCGAAGTACCACCCGGAACTTGAGTACTCTTCCTTGTCGGACGATGAAGAGCCATGAGGAAGCAAACGCACACACTACGCAAGCTTTTGTATGCACGATACCGCGTTTGCACATGTGCGCGGGAAAAAATTTTTTTTATTCATCTAATATATTATTAGTAATTTTAATTCCACAATATGGTTTATTAAATTTGGAATAATCTTCATATTTATATATATTTATATTTTGTGCTTCTTTAAGTATAAATTTAAAATTTTCCCAGAATTCATCAATATGTCCTATTTTTTTAGTCATAATATGTGCTAATTCGTGTATATAAACATACATTAATGTATTTTTGTCAATAATGGAACTATCAGTATTACGCAAGCACAAAATTACCCTTTCACCTTTATTAACAGTATAGGATGTATATTCTGAATCGACTGAACTTTCAGATAATGAATTTGGATCATAATTTTTTTGTAATTTAATAATTCTTACATCATCAGGATAATTTTTTGCTAAATGTTCTATTAATTTTATCCCTTGTTTATTGGCATAACTTAATAAATCAGCTGCTTTTTGTTTATCTTCTAAATTTCGTACAAGATAATGATGTGGGTCATCAATATTAGTTGATGTCATATAAATAATTTCATTGCTTTTATTATATGAAAATAGTGTTAAAATAATAATAAATATAATAACAAGTAAAGTTTGTGGTATCATTATTCAAATTGATAGAATATTTATATATTATATATTATATATTATATATTATATTTTATATATTATATTTTATATTTTTGTAATAACTATTATATATAAAAAATATATTATTACTATAAAATAATTTTATAAAAAATAAAGTTATCAATATTTATTTTAATTTTAAGACAATATTATATAATAATATATAATTAATAGATTGAAAAATAAATATATAAAATGTCAGAACAGAATCAAGTTATTATATAACTATTACTTCAATAATTATAGTTTCATATACTTATTAAAGTAGCGGTTATATGTGTTACGATTGTCACACGAATAAACCTTAATGAGTTGTTGATGAAAGAGATGAATACAAAGAATTTTTTTTTTAAACATAAAAAAAATGAAAAATAAATATATAAAAATTAGTTATATATATTTATATAATTAAGAAAATTTTAATTTTTCTATCTAATTTATGAGTTATAAATTTCAAGCAATAGATTGGTGGGCAAATGATATTAATATAAACTATAATAAAAATGAAACAGAATATATTACAAATGAATTAGATGAAGATAATTATTTTGATTTTGAAAATATGAAATTTAATTTAAATGAACGAACATATATTATTAAAATATTTGGTCGTATGGAAGATGGTAAATCAATTAGTGTCAATGTTGTAGATTTTAAACCATATTTTTATGTTAAACTTGAAGATATTGATACTATATATAAAGATATTTTAACAAATGATAAAACATTAGAATATGTTAGAATACGTTTTGAAGATGCATTAGAAGTTTTATTTCCAAATTATACAAAAGGAGAAATATCAGAAAGAATGCATCAAACATTAGATAAAATTAAAATTATTAGAAGTAAAGATATGTGGGGATTTAATGGAAGAAGAGAAGATGTATTTATAGAAATTCATTGTCATTCTTTAGTAGGATTAAAAATGGTTGAAAAAAAAATTAAAAATAATAAAGATACATATGGTTTATATAAATCTCCAATGAAATTAAAGATTTATGAAAGTAATATAGAACCATTATTACGGTTTATGCATTTACAAGATTTAAATCCATCTGGATGGATAGAAGTACAAAAGGATAAGATTTTAAAAGATAATGAAAACCTTTATGAAATTTTAGAAAGCAAATGTAATTTTAATGTAAATATATCCTATTTGGATGTAATGAAATGTGCTAATAATAAAATTGCGCCATTTAATATATTATCGTGGGATATAGAATGTACATCATCACATGGTGATTTCCCAGTTGCTAAAAAAGATTATATGAAAGTGGCACGTGATATTGTAAATTATTTTAATAAATTAGAAAGAAATAATGAATTAGGTATTCAAGGAAAAATTATTCAAGCTTTATATAATGGATTTATGAAAAGTCCAGAAGAAGAATGTGAAATAGGTCATATATTTCCAAAACTAAATGAAGTAACAAAACATTTATTTAAATTAAAAAATGGAGAAGCATATAGATTAACACGTACAATTGAAAAACATATTCCTGATATCATGTCTATATTAAGAGGTGGAGTTATATATCCACAATTATTAGATGAAGCAAAACAAGCAAAAATTAAAGAATTTATGGCGGCAAAAAAGACAAAAGAAGATGATTATGATTATGGTATTAATAATTATAATGAAGAATTAGATAAAAAAGATGATGATGAAAATGATGATACAGGATATTCTACAAAGCGAGATGAAAAGATAGAACAATTAATTCATAAATTTGATAATATATTTCCTAAATTAGAAGGTGATGAAATGATTCAAATAGGATTAGTTATTGAGAAATCTGGCACTGATGAGCGTAAAAAAATAATGTTAAGCTTAAAAGATTGTGATGAAATTGAAGGAGTTGATGTATATTCATTTAAAAAAGAAAAGTTATTAATTAAAAAATTTTCTGAATTAATTAATGAACTTGATATAGATATTATGACTGGATTTAACATATTTGGTTTTGATTACCAATATGTAGTAGATAGAGCAAGTGAATTAGGAGTATCAAAATATATAGCACAAATGAGTAAATTCAAATATATAAGGTCAGCATATACAGTAAAACAATTAGCATCATCAGCATTAGGTCAAAATGAACTTAAATATATTGATATGAAAGGTCGCGTATTAATAGATATTATGAAAATAATTCAGCGAGACCATAAATTAGATTATTATAATTTAGATCATATTTCATCAACTTTTATGAATGGAAAGATTAAAGAAGTATTAGAAGTTAAAGAAATATTTGATAAAAATTATGTGTCATTAAAATGTAAAGTTGATAATCTTATCGGATTAAGTAAAGATAATTATGTAAAAATTGATGGTAAAAAATATAAAGTATTAAATATATATAATAATCAAAATGCGATTGATTTAGAATATATTCCGGATGATGATGAAGATGAACAAAAAATAAAAGAAAAATTTTCAGGACAAAAATGGGGTATGGCAAAAGATGATATTACTCCAAAAGAGATTTTTGAATGTTATCATGGAACAAGTACTGATAGAGCATTAGTTGCAAAATATTGTGTGAAAGATTCTGAACTTTGCATAGACTTGATGAATAAGATGAAATTAATTCCACAAAATTTTGGTATGGCAAGTGTATGTTCTGTCCCAGTTTCATATATTATTATGAGAGGTCAAGGAGTTAAAGTATTTTCATTAGTTACAAAAGTATGTAATCTTAATGGATATCGAGTTCCAGTAATCAATAAAGGTTCAGCTGATGATGATAGTTATGAAGGAGCAATTGTATTAGTACCTGAACCAGGAATTTATGTAGATGAGCCAGTAGCAGTAAATGATTACGCATCGCTATATCCAAGTTCAATGATTAGTGAAAATATTTCACATGATAGTATAGTATTAGACCCTAAATATGAAAATTTACCAAATACACATTATGTAAATATTACATATGATACATATAGATATGAAATGAAAGGAAAAACAAAAATTCGTGTTCCAACTGGAGAACAACAAACTTGTCGTTTTGCACAATTTATGGACGAACACGGAAATAAAGAATTAGGAATTTTACCATTAACATTAAAGAAATTATTAACAGCCCGTAAAAACACACGAAAACAAATATTAGAAAAGACAATTAAAACAAAAGATGGAGAAGAGTATAAAGGAATTATAGGAGCATTTGATGAAATTAAAAAAGAATATACTATAAAATTGTTAAATGAAGGAGTATTAGATAGTGGCGAACGTTATACAACAAAAAAAGTATTTAGTGAAACTGATATAGAGTATATGAAAGATAGTTATAATGAATTTGAATGTGCTGTATTAGATGGACTGCAATTAGCATATAAAGTTACAGCAAATTCTGTATATGGTCAAGTAGGAGCACGAACCAGTTCTATATACTTAAAAGAATTAGCGGCAAGTACAACAGCAACTGGGCGAAATTTAATTTTAAGTGCTAAGGCTTATGCTGAAGAAAAATATGGAGCACATATTGTATATGGTGATAGTGTTCCATTTGATGAACCAATAATAATTAAATATCCAGATGGAAAAGTTGATGTACGTGCTATTAGTGATATTGTTGAAGAGAATGAATGGAAATCATTTGAAGCATTTAAAAATCCAGATTTTGTTGTAACTATTAGAGCAATGTTAGTAAAAATTTTATTAGATGGAGTAGAAAATGAAGAACAATTTTATGAATATACAGAAATTATTCCAAAATGGTTGCGGAAAAAAGCAATAGAAAATCGTATTAAAGTATTTAAAGAAAATAAGTATAGATGGGAAATTTCTGGTGAAACAGAAGAAGAAAAATTAGAACATATAAATAAAATTTGTAAAATGTTTATAGAAACAATAAAAGATAGAAGTGATAAACATCAAGCAAATCCAGAAATTGAAGTATGGACTGATAATGGTTGGCAAAAAGTATTAAGATTAATTAAACATAAAACAAATAAAAAAATGTTTAGAATTTCAACAGGTAATGGTGTAGTTGATGTAACAGAAGATCATTCATTATGTGATTCAAAATTAAATCCAATAAAACCAGGAGAAGTTGAAATTGGAAAAACAGAATTATTACATCATCAAATAGATACATCATTATTTAAAGAAATTAAACCGATAGTTCCAGCATATTCAAGTGAATATTGGAATAAAGTAATTCAAATAAGAGAACCAAAATATTGCGGAGAAGAAGGTGAATTATATAAATGTTCTAAATGTAATAAAGAATATGATGGTAGTTTATTTAAATGGAAGTTGAATACAAAAAAAAATAAAAATATTAGGAGTGAAAATGCTTGTAGATATTGTATCAAAAAAAGAGAATGTGAAAAAGAAGGAAAAGAGTATAATGGCACATTTGGTATGTTTAAAAATATAAATACACAAGAATATGAATTAACAAAAGATGAAGCATGGGTATGGGGATTTTTTATGGGAGATGGATCTTGTAATAAATATAACAATAAATGGGGAATTAAGTATAATTGGGAAATATGTAATCAAAATGTAGAGAGATTAAATCATGCAAAAGAAATATTAAATAAAATTGAACCAGATGGAATAAAATTTATAGTTAGAGATACTGTAAAAGCAACTAGTGCTTATAGATTAGCACCATTAGGTACATCAACATATATAGTTATTAAATATAGAACATTATTTTATGATAAGTTTAAACAAAAAAATGTTCCACAAATTATATTAAATGCTTCATATGATATAAGAAAAGCATTCTTTGATGGATTTTATGAAGCAGATGGACGAAAAACTGGTGAATGTGAATATAAAACAGATGAAAATTGGAATAATACTTATAATAAAATAAAATTAACTGTAAAAGGAAAAACAACAGCACAAGGCTTATATATATTAGCAAAATCTATTGGATTTAAACAAATATCTATGCTTTATGAATGTGGAAAAGATAGAATATATACAATTACATCATATAAATTAGATAGAAAAAGAAATAGAAAATTAATTACTCGTATGAAAAAAATACCAATGACAAATGATATAAATGTTAATGAAAAAGATTATTGTAAAGAATATAATATACCACATAATGAAGATTATGTATATGATATAGAAACTGCAACTGGTAGATTTAGTTGTGGTGTCGGTGATATAATAGTTGAAAATACCGATAGTAATTTTATAAGTTATCCAAAGCAAATAAAAGACTGTAAAACTGATAAAGAACGATTAGAAAAATCAATTCAAACAGCACAAGAATATGGTGAACAATTTCGTAAAGATGTATTGATACCATGTACATATCGTCAAGAAGGAAGTTATATTCCACCAAATGGATATCCAGAAACACCACACGATTTTGAATATGAAAAAACATTTTATCCATTTATTATATTTTCAAAGAAACGATATGTTGGTAATTTATATGGAACAGACGCAAATGCTAAACCAAAATTAGTTAGCATGGGAATAGTTCTTAAGAGAAGAGACAACGCAAAAATTGTGAAACATATATATGGAGGATTAATAGATATTATTTTAAAAACGAAAAATGTAAATAATTCATTAGATTTTCTTAAATCAGAATTAACAAAATTAATCAAAGGTGAGTTTCCAATGGATATGTTGACAATTACAAAAGTATTAAATGGTACATATAAAGACCCAGAACGAATTCCACAAAAAGCATTAGCTGATAGAATGAAAGCACGTGATCCAGGTTCAGCCCCGCAAGTAAATGACCGAGTTCCATATGCTTTTGTAAAATTACCTGACGAACATTTAATAAAAGGATTAATTCAAGCAGATAAAGTGGAACATCCTAAATATATTCAAGAGCATAATTTACCAATAGATTATGAATATTATATATTAAATCAATTAATGAAACCAATTTTACAATTATTTGCATTAAATGTTACAAAATTAGATGGTTTCAATAAAGGTGATAATTATTTCAAAGACTTATATACTAAATATTATAACGATTATAAAGATTCAGAATATCGTGGGGAGAAGCGCTCAGCTACAAAAGTTGAAGAATTAACACACGCAAAAGTAGAACAAGAAAAAGCAAAAGAAGTAACAAGATTATTATTTGAACCTATATTAGTTCAAATTGAAAATTCTAAACTTAATTTAGAGAAAAAGAAATTAGAAGATAAAATGAATGCTAAAAAGATTAAAGATAAAGAAAAAGATGATAAAAAGAAACAAACGCAAGAGAAAAAGAAACTACGTGAGGAAGAAAAGAAGAAAAAAGAATTAGAAAAAGAGGAAAAGAAGAAAGAACGTGAAAGATTAAAAGCTGAAAAAGCATTAGCTAAAGCTAAATCAAAATCAAAAGTAAAATCACAAAAGATTCAAGAAATAGAAAAAGAAAATAAACCTATACAATTACCAGAAATTAAGGATTTAATTGAATTAGAAATTGGAGAAATAGAAGATGATATAAGTAATGAAATAATTGAAACTCCTAAAGTTAAAGAAAAACCAAAATCTAAAGCAAAATCAAAACCCAAACCATCTAAATCCGAATTAGCTAAAAAATATTTTGCTGAAAATGCTAAATATTTAAATGAATTAAGAGCTCAAGGAATTAATATATAATTATGATATAATTATGATATAATTATGATATAATTATGATATAATTATGATATAATATATATAAAAAAAATCAATAAGATTAATATAATTTTTTTCAACAAATTTTATATAATATTCATTGAAATTTTTTATAAAATTTATATAAAACCAACCAATCTAATATTAACTTAAAATTTAATATAATTAAGAGAAGAAGCAACTAATACTCTAACATAAGGATAAAGCATAGAAATACCAACAAAAGATAAAATAATAATTGAATAATAGTAAAGTATACTTCTTTTATTAATTTTATCTTCAGATTCAATATAAGAGCAAGAACAATCATCTGTATCAGAAAGATATATTAATACAAATATTAACGAAATAATAGAGAGAATTATCATTAACATTTGAATAACATATACGAATTTAGGCGTATTTATATTAAAATGGAATAATCTGAAAACATTAAGAGTAATATTGTATATAATAATAATATTCATAGCAAAGAAGAAATATTTAAGATATTTATGAAATTTGTGTTTAGTGGCACAAGAACATTCGGCTTCATCAAGAGATTTCATATATTTATAGAAAACCCAATAGAATAAATAGAGTTTAATAAATTGAAAAGATAGTAAAACAAGCATTTGAATGGTGTCATAATTATTTACTTCATTAAGATATTTAGAATGTGCTACACGAATACGTTGATTAGATTTTTGAATAAGTTCTTCTCCTAGAATCATAGTGAATTAAATGTATTTATTAAAAATTAATAATTAATTATATTTATTATATTGAAATATATTTTTTTAGAAAAAAATAAATAATATTATTTATTTTTTATTTATGATAAATAAATAATAATTACATAATAAAACGACTTACATTTGCTAAAAGGGTTGAAATAACATAAACAACAACTTTAAGACCAATAAAAGCATATAGAAGTAAAGCCACCATATACACAATTTCGAAAATATCTCTATTTACGTGTTCGGAACATTCACAATCATTTGAGTATAAATCTTGTATGTAAAAGTTTGCTACAATAATCATGAATATACTTAATATAAGGTTAAATTGTGCGAATCTACTTTGAGATACATCATCAAGAATATATGAAGCAAATGAACGTGGGTCATTAAGGCTGAAAAGTATAGAAATAAAGTTAGCAATATATAATGCTAAAACATACATAAAGTAAAATCGTAGAGTATAATATTTCCAGTCTTTAGTAGCACATTTGCAATGACTATCTTCAAGGTATTTGAAATATTTATAGAAAATTTCATAATATACAAATATACCAGCTGCGAAATAGATGGAAGCCATGAATAAACGGAAAAGAATGATACTTCTATTATTTGATACTTCATCAGCTACGAATACAGTAGAAGCAAAAGTTTTAGCACCTTTAACAGATTTTCCTACAACGGTTTTAGCACCTTCAACAGATTTTCCTACAACGGCTTTAGCACCTCTTACAGATTTTCCTACAATTTTTTTAACCATAGATGGTTGTGGTTTGTTAGTTATTTTTTTAATATTTTTTGGTGAAACTTTATTAGATAAAGATTTAATAGCTTTTTTATTAACAGCTTGTGATGCTTTTTTGAATGCTTTTTTTGCACCACCAGAAACTTCAAATTGGTCCATTTTAATTTATTATAAAAATAATTATAAGTATTTATATTATATTTTTATTATAATATGACAAAAAAATAAAAATAAATTTTTAATTTTAATTTTAATTTTAATTTTAATTTTAAATATTTTATTATTATTTTTTATTTACATATTTCTAAAACATTTATTACAATCACAAGGATTAGTACAATCACATGGATTTTGTTGATAATTAGCACACATAATAGTATATTTTGAAGAATCAACATATGAAATATTTTTTTGAATAGCAAGATTATTACCTTGACGAGTATGATTAATATATTCAAATTGTGTATTTGGAACACGTTTTCCATGGTCTAATCCAACTTCTACATAATTTTCTGCTGTAGGAGTAATATTTATATTAGACCAATTAGCACCTTGTTTAAATGGTTCTCCTGTATATAATCCAGCATTTGGTGGAGGATGTGGAATTTGAGTATATCCAATTTTATCAAAATTATAGTAAGAATAGTTTAATGATGTATTTTGAAAAGACATATTTATATATAATAAGTATTATTATACAATTATACAATTATACAATTATTTATAATTATAGAAAATTAAATATAAATTTTATTTATAAAAAGAAAAAAAATAAATATATTTATTTTATTTTTATAGCATAATCATATTTTAATGATTTAAAGACCGTGTGCTTTTTTCTTTTCTGCGTAAATGCGTTGAGCTTCTTCGTAAAGGATTTTGTAAGGGTGGTCTGCTGGAGCATCTTTTTTAAGAAGGACAAGTTTTTTTGGGTCAAGTTCGTATTTTTTCATACCTTCTTGGAATTTTGGCATTTTTTTAACGGCTTCATTTGCTTCTTTAGTTGATTGTCTCCATAAATCACGAGCATTTACTGGTTTTTTTGGTTTTGAACCAACTCTTGAAGGTGCAGATTTAACTTTACGTGATTCCATCTTCTTGCTAACTGATGCAACTTGTTCTGATAATTCTTTAATCATAGCTTTGTTTGATAAAGAACGTGCTTTATTTAATGCAATAGCAGCATTTTGTTGAGCGTTTTTAACAGTTACATTTGCGTTTGATGCGGGCATTTTTACATTCATTTAATTTATAAATATAATTATAGTATTTTTTATTATAATATAATAAAAAAAATAAGGAAAATAATAAATTAAAAATAAAAAAATTATATATTTATATATTTATTTTATTTTTAAATTTTTTTTTATAAAAATAAAAA
>Ga0255766_10001754_pt1 | contig 19672 bp, 10 predicted proteins | sample 071ome_23_FD_179966 | JGI IMG/M metagenome (GOLD analysis project Ga0255766, IMG submission 179966) | Coastal salt marsh microbial communities from the Groves Creek Marsh, Skidaway Island, Georgia - 071403BT metaG (version 2) | ecosystem: Environmental > Aquatic > Marine > Intertidal zone >... | reverse complement strand
TGTTCGTCCGCAACGAAGCACGAGGAACGCAAACAGAGGGAGACGTGCTTGGTTAGGCGAAGATTCAGACGACGACGAGGACGACGACGAACAAGGAGAAGAAGCTGAAGAAAAAGCAACGCGCGGAAAAGGTCGTCCGAAGAAAAAAGTCTCGTATAAAGAAGATAACGACGACGACGACGAATTCATCGTCGACGAAGACGAAGAGGAGGACGACGATGACGATTTCATCTCTTCCGAAGAGGAGTTGGAGTCAGACGACGGCGAGTTTGCAAATATTCGAAGGAGCACCCGAGACCGCCAAAAAATTCAAAGGTTGAGTCCCGGTAGAGTAGAAGCGATGAAACGACGACGACGCGGGGAAGACGATCGTGCGAACGCTAAAGTAATAAACTACAATGAAGACGACGACGACGATGATTTCGATGATTTCATCGACGACGACGACGTAGAGGAAGAAAAGAAGAAAAAGAAGGACGGCAGAGGTCGCCCGCGAAAAGATGGTGGGGGAAACGACAACAACGCGAAGAAGAGCGGCGCGTTCTTTAGCGCAGGAACGCCACCGTCAGCACCAAAAAATGGCAGAAGACAGTCGGGTCGATGGCTCGATGATACCGACGATTCTGACGCGGATGGGTTCGATGCGTTGCACCCGACTGCCGCTCCTCAAAGAGGAGGAGGTGTTGGAAATACGAATAACATCGACATCTCGCGATTCGATGCGTTGTTGGGTGCTCCAGGATATACCCCGATGGGGCAGGTCCAAAGAAGATTGGCGAGACCAAGGATGCAGAAATTACTCCATTGACGGTAGATCCTTCGTTGACGTTCAATGCCGTAGGAGGCTTGGATAAATACGTCGACGCTCTGAAAGAAATGGTGTTTCTTCCGTTGCTCTATCCCGAAATCTTTGAACGTTTTAAAATGACGCCGCCTCGCGGAGTGCTCTTATACGGCGCTCCGGGAACTGGTAAGACGTTAATCGCTAGAGCGTTAGCAGCATCGTGCTCTCGCGCCGGGAGCGAAGTTTCGTTCTTCATGAGAAAGGGCGCCGATGTTCTTTCAAAATGGGTCGGTGAATCCGAGAGACAGTTGAGATTGTTGTTCGAGGAAGCTTCCAAACGCCAACCATCGATTATTTTCTTTGACGAAATCGACGGTTTAGCGCCAGTGAGAAGCTCTAAATCCGACCAGATTCACAATTCGCTTGTTGCGACACTTTTAGCGCTGATGGATGGTTTAGATAATCGCGGTCGTGTTGTTGTATTAGGAGCGACGAATAGGGTAGACTCCATTGATGGTGCGCTCAGAAGACCGGGAAGGTTTGATAGAGAGCTTGCATTCCCTCTACCAGGCTTGTCGGCGCGGGCCGAGATTTTGAAAATTCACACTCGAGGTTGGAAAAAGCCTCCTTCGATGAATTTAATCAATTATTTGGCACAGAAATGCGTCGGATACTGCGGTGCTGATTTGAAAGCGCTCTGCACGGAGTCCGCTATCGCCGCTTTACGACGACGATACCCACAAATTTACGCCACGGACAATCGATTGAATCTCGATCCTTCGCAAGTCGTTCCCGGACGTGTAGATTTTGAAACAGCATTAAAACAAATCGTTCCTGCCGCACATCGAAGCGCAAAGACATATTCTGCTCCACTGTCTTCATTGATTAGTCCGCTTTTAGGTAACACGCTGACGGAAATCTTAGAAATCGTTCGAGACGTTTACCCACCAGCGGCGTACATTTCCAGTGACGCATCTTCAAACGATGAAGACGCGAACAACGCGAACAGCGATATCTTGAAATCGACGACGGATCAGTTAGAAATCGCGTATTACGACGACTCGGACGACGAAGGCAACAACCTTCTCCTCACCGAAGCAGCTACCGCGGGTAATAACGTCGACGACAAGATTACTACAGGTAAAACGAAGAAAAATGCGTTGAAAATCGCAGCTTCTGAGTTTATTCGCTCGCCGCCTTCACAAAATCCACGATTGCTCGTCTGCGGTGAATCTGGTTCCGGTCAAGCGCACATTGCTCCAGCGCTCTTGCACGCGTTAGAACAGTTTGCCGTACACGCGATTTCCTTACCTGCGCTCTTATCGGATGGCGGTAGATTACCTGAAGAAGCTTTGGTTGCGGCGGTGACAGAGGCAAGAAGAGCGGCGCCTTCGATTTTGTACCTTCCACATATTCGCTTGTGGTGGGAAAGTGCCAACGCGACGTTGCGCGCGACATTATTGACTTTGTTAGACGACATTCCTCCAAATTTACCCGTCATGCTCTTGGCAACCGCGGATTGCGAGCGAAACGAGTTGGACGAAGAGTTGGCCGAAGCCTTTGCGGGTGAGCAGCGCTCGTACGCGTTGACGAAACCAAAAGATGCGGAAAGAAAGGAATACTTCGAAGCTATCGTATCAGCGGCATTGAAAACGGCTCAGAAACGAGACGAACAAATGAAGAAGAACGACGGCAAAACCCTGGCTTCTGCGAAAATTGGCTCGAAGAATGTCGACGCGGCCGCGGTGGAAGAGCAGCTAGAAGTCTTAGAAAAGGCGAAAGATGCCGATGCAGGTGCGAACGCCACTTCTGCTGCGAACAAAGACGAGGCCGTGGAAATGAGTCCAGAAATCATTCAAGCTGAGGAACAGATGTTGAGGAAACAACGCATGTTCTTGCGGGACATTGTGACGCGTTTACTCTTTAAGAAGCAGTGGTCTAAATTAGCGGCTCCTATTACTGATGCCGAGCTCGACGGATACTCAAAGACTGTGCAATCTCCGATGGATTTATCCACGCTACTTTGGAGAATTGATTCGAGTGCGTATTTAACCATAGAGTCGTTTCTCAAAGATGTGCACTTGATTGTCGTAGCAGCCATACAGTATTGGGGAGAGGATTGCGAAGATTCCAAAGGACGCCAGTTTGTCAGTCGAGCGTACGCGTTGGAAGATACCATCACGGAAATGTGCCAACAGTTGGATAATCGAGTGATTGAACGGTGTGTAGCGATTGCAAAGCGTCGCTTGGGCGAAGTTGAAAATTTTGAAGATGCTCAAAAGTTGACGGGCCGGAAACGCCAGAGATCCCCATCTCCGCTCCCGGCGGTTCCCGAGGAAGACGTGGAAATGAAAGAAGAAGAAGAAGAAGAAAAAGAAGCGCCGTCGAACTCGAAAGAGAAGGAAAATGAAGTAATTATCGCGGCAACTTTTGATTTAGTGGACGAATCCACGATTGCATCCGCGAAAGAGAATGCAGTTACCGCACTCGTCGCGAAATCGAACTCTCAGACATGTTCTTTCTGTGAAAATTTAGCTGGCGTGGTGGGAAGAAAAGTCCAAGGCGAATTCGCGAAAATCAAAACGCGCGATAACGCGAGCTGGGCAAAAGCCGTAGTGAAAATATTCAAAGAATCGAAATTTTAATAAAGCTAGTAGATGGACATTATTATTCATAGCAACTTTCACATCGCTTCTCTCTCTCTCTCTCTCTCTCTCTCTCTCTCTCTCTCTCTCTCTCTCTCTCTTCTTCTTCTTCTCTATAAATCTACGCACGAGTACTTTTTTATTCTATTCTTTGCTCAACTCTTTGCTTCTCTCTGCGGCGGCTTTTACCGCGTTGATGAACGAGTTTCTCACGCCCCCTTTTTCCAATTCGTGCACTGCCGCAATCGTTGTCCCACCTGGCGACGTCACGTTATCCTTCAACTGACCTGGATGCGTCCCTTTCTCCAAAACCATCTTCGCCGCACCCATAACGGTTTGCGCGGCTAACTTCGTAGAAACATCTCTCGGCAACCCGCACAAGACGCCTCCGTCGCTCATCGCTTCGATGACTTGGTAGATGTACGCCGGTCCCGATCCGCTCACTCCAGTCACCGCATCTAACAACTTCTCTTGCACCATGACACATATTCCAACCGATTGCATCAACTTCAGCGCCAAATCCGCTTGTTCGTCCGTCACAAATTTGCCTCTCGCCATCGCTGCTGCGCACGCGCCGACTAAACACGGAGTATTCGGCATCACTCTCACCACGGGAACATCTCTGCCAATTATCGCCCCTTCCAACGTTTCTAAAGTCACCCCGGCGCAGATGGAAATCACGATTTTATCCTTCGTCAACTCCTTACTGATTTCATTCAACACAGCGGCTGCTCCATACGGTTTCACCGCGATAAATATCACGTCCGAGTTCTTCGCCAGTTCGCAGTTATCTTTACACGCCGTCGCGCCGAACGATTGGAACAAATCCAAACGAGGTTGCCACGGATCCGTGCAATAAATGTTCGACCACGGAACAATTCCGGCGCTGGAGAGGCCTCCTCCTAAAGCCTCTGCCATCATTCCCGATCCAATAAATCCAACTTTTGTGTTGTTTGCGCTCATCGTTGCTATAAAAAAGAGAGAGCTTTTTGCTGCGTTTTTTTTGAGCGATGTTTTTTGTTTTCTTTCTTCTCGCTCAATTTTTGATGTTTAGGGTTTCAATGTCGGTTGGCTTGTTGAAAACATTTTCTCTCCTTTCGGGTCTTCAGTTTTAAGACAAAGAACAAAATATGGCGGATACTTCGATGGACTACTCGGAGTATTCCGAGAACGAGAACAGCCCGATGGTGGCACCAAAGGTAAATATTGCATCGACACGCGACGCGCATCGTTCTTCTTTTTCGTTTGTGAATTACTATTATTAGTATTATTGTTATCGTTTTGGTTTATCGTAACATCGCGCGCGCGCGCAAGAGAGAGAGAGAGAGAGATTTCTCTCGGTTTTTTTCTTTCTTCCCCCCCAACAGAAAAAAAAGATTTGCGCGCGTTCATCTCTTGGGCGCGCGCGCGCGCGCGATAAATTGTGTTCACGAGACGTTCTTTCGCATCCCCTCTCGCATGAGATGAGCGCATTCGTCGAGTCTTTGAGCGCTGTTCATAAATAACACGTATTCTTCATCGAGGGATACGACGCGCATTCGAAAAAACAGGTACTGACAACAGACTCGTCTGATTTTTCCTCTTCTTCTTTCAAAACTCAATATAGGGGAAGAAAGCTGCGGGCGCGAAGAAAGCGCCGCTGGCGGACGGCAACGCCGGGACTGGTAAAAAAGTCGCCATCGAGGACATTTACCAGAAAAAAACACAACTGGAACACATCTTGTTAAGACCGGACACGTACGTCGGATCGTGTGAGAAAGCGGAAGAGATGGCGTGGGTGTACGACGCCGCTTCTAACAAGTTGGTGCAGAAAACTGTCGCGTTTACGCCGGGTTTGTATAAAATCTTTGACGAGATTTTGGTCAATGCGACGGATAATAAAGTCAGAGATCCGACGATGAAAGAGTTGCGAGTGGATATTGACAAGGAGAAAGGGACAATTTCCGTCATGAACGGTGGGAAAGGGATCCCGGTGGAGATGCACAAAGAGGAAGGCGTGTACGTACCGGAGCTTATTTTTGGACATCTTTTGACGTCGTCCAACTACAACGACAACGAAAAGAAAGTCACCGGTGGTCGTAACGGTTACGGTGCAAAGTTGGCGAACATTTTCTCGCACGAGTTTATCGTGGAAACGTGCGATGGTAGTCGCGAGCGACAGTATAAGCAAGTGTTCAAGAACAACATGAGCGAGAAAGGGGAACCGATAATTACCAAGTGTAAGAAATCCGACAACTGGACTCGAATTACGTTCAGACCAGACTTTGAGAAGTTTGGGATGACTGATTTGGAAGATGACTCCATCGCGTTGATGTCGAAGAGAGTGTACGACGCCGCGGGTATCATCGGGAAGAATACGAAGATCTTTTTGAACGGCGAACAGATCAAAGTCAAGAGCTTTTCGGATTACGTCGATTTGTATCTGCAAGACACGGAGAACGCGCCAAAAGTTTACGAAGCGCAAGGCGATCGTTGGCAAGTGTGCGTGACGGTGTCGAACACGCAACAGTTCCAGCAGTGCTCGTTCGTGAACGGTATTTGCACCATGAAGGGTGGGACACACGTCGCCAACATCGCCGACGGCATTGCGGGCGAATTATTGAAGAAGATCCAAAAGAAGGAAAAGTCGTGCAAGAACTTGAAGGCGTTTCAAGTGAAGAACCACTTGTGGGTTTTCGTGAACTCGCAAATCGAGAACCCGGCGTTTGATTCGCAAACGAAGGAGACGCTCATTACCAGAGCTTCGAACTTTGGTTCCAAGTTCACCGTTTCCGACAAACTCATCAAGCAGTTGATGAATACGCCGTTGGTTGAGAACATCATGTCGTGGGCACAGTTCAAGCAATCCAAAGACTTGAAGAAGTCCGACGGTGTCAAGCGATTGCGATTGACTGGTATTCCGAAGTTGGATGACGCGAACAACGCCGGAGGACGCAACTCGAAAGACTGCACGCTGATTTTAACCGAAGGGGATTCCGCCAAAGCGTTGGCAGTTTCTGGTTTATCCATTGTCGGAAGAGACAACTACGGGGTGTTCCCTTTGAGAGGGAAGTTGTTGAACGTTCGCGACGCTTCGTTTGATCAGGTGAAGAACAACGTGGAAATCACCCACATCAAACAGATTTTGGGTTTGCAACACGGCAAAACGTACGACGAAGATACCATCAAGACGTTGAGGTATGGGAAGTTGATGATCATGACGGATCAAGATCACGATGGTTCGCACATCAAAGGTTTGCTGATCAACTTTCTTCACGCGCACTTCCCGTCTTTGTTGAAAATACCGGGTTTCTTGTTGGAATTCATCACGCCCATTATCAAGGCTACGAAGGGCCAACAAACGCGTGTATTTTACACGATGCCGGAGTACGAAAACTGGAAGCTTGCCAACAACGACGGTAAAGGCTGGGCCATCAAATACTACAAAGGTCTCGGTACATCCACGGCAAAAGAAGCAAAGGAGTATTTTGCTTCGATTGAGTTGCACCGCAAGACGTTTTGCTGGGAATCCGACGGTGACGGAGATTTGATCGACATGTCCTTCTCCAAGAAGAGAGTCGAAGATCGCAAAAAGTGGTTGTCCGCATACGAAGAAGGGACGTTCTTGGATCAAAGCGGCGAGACCGTTCGATACGATGAATTTATCAATAAGGAGTTAATTCTCTTCTCCTTGGCGGATTTAATGCGTTCAATTCCATCCGCCATCGATGGTTTAAAACCTTCGCAACGGAAAGTTATGTTCGCGTGCTTCAAGAGAAAGTTGAAGTCGGATATCAAAGTTGCACAATTGAGCGGTTATGTCTCCGAACATTCCGCCTATCACCACGGTGAAGCGTCTCTTGCGTCTACAATCGTCAACCTCGCGCAAGATTTCGTTGGGACGAACAACATTAACTTCTTAGTCCCGAGCGGTCAGTTTGGTACGCGCTTGCAAGGCGGAAAGGACCACGCGTCGCCGCGTTATATTTTTACGCGTTTGGCGCAGTTGGCCAGAGTTGTATTCCCGGAATGCGACGATGCGTTGTTAAATTACAATGACGAAGACGGTCAAAAGATTGAACCGACGTATTACATGCCGGTTATTCCAACCGTTTTGATTAACGGCGCCGAAGGTATCGGAACTGGATGGTCTACTTCGATTCCAAACTACAACGCACGAGACGTCATCAACAACGTTCGCGCGATTTTGAACGAAGAAGAGCCAACGCAAATGATGCCGTGGTACAGACACTTCAAAGGTGAAATCACCGAAGAAATCTTCAAGGGTGAGCGAAGATTCATCGCCACTGGCTCGTATCACATCCGAGACGAGTGCACGTTGGAAATCACCGAGTTGCCGTTGCGCACCTGGACGCAAGATTACAAGGAGTTCTTGGAAGAGCTCATCGCGCCGAAGGATAAGAAAGCTCCGTTCATTACCGATTACAAAGAGTACCACACGGACACTTCGGTGCACTTTGTCATCACCATGCCTCCGGCGAACTTGGCCAAGGCTGAAGAAGAAGGCATCGTGAAGAAGTTCAAGTTGGCGACGAAAATTTCGTGCTCCAACATGCACGCGTTCAACGAGAACTCGATCATCACCAAATACGACTCCGCGGAAGACATCATGAAAGCATTCGTACCCTTGCGATTGAAAGCGTACGGAGAGAGACGTCAAATGCTCATCAAAGTTGCCGAGTCTGAACTCAAACGTTTGGCGAATAAGACGCGTTTCATCTTGGCGGTTGTCGAAGGCTCCTTGGTTGTCAACAGAAAGAAGAAAGCTGAGTTGGTTGAAGAGCTCGAGATGATGATGTACGATAAGTTACCAAAGACAAAGACGTCCGCATCTGCTGCGGCGGCTATCGTCCAAACGGACGAGAACGATATCGCGGCGGATGAATCTGATGATGCCAACGCGTCCTACGATTACTTGCTCTCCATGCCTTTATGGAACTTGACTTTAGAGAAGGTTGAAGAGTTGGTCAAGGAAAAGGAAGAGAAGGAAGCTGAAGTCGCGTCGTTGAGAGAAACGACAGAGAAAGACTTGTGGTTCAAAGATTTGGACGCGTTGGAAGAGAATTTGGATCAACTTGAAGACGACGACGCCGCGGCTGAGGAAGAGATGCAAAAGCAAGTGCGAGCGGCGGCAAGAAACAACACCAAGGCTGGACAAAAAGCGCTCGCGAAGAAGAAGAAAGCGATCAAGAAAAAAGCGATGGACTGGGACTCGGATGCTTCAGAGTCTGAGTTCGACGACGACTTCTCGGACGACGACTTTGAAATTACTAAGCCGAAGAAACGCGCTCCGGCGAAACCGAAAGCCGCAGCGGCGTCGAAAGCGGCTCCCGTTGCGGCAGCGCCGAAAGCAGCTCCTGTTGCTGCTGCCCCTGCACCAGCGGTTGCTCCTTCCGCAGATTCAGACGACGATGATGTTCCGCAGTTATCCTTGGCGGAGCGATTGTTACAGAAATCTTCTTCCGGTTCCGTACAAGCCAAGCGTCAAGACTCGTTCAACTTTGATGCCGTTTCAAAGATGGTCAACGAGGTTGCCAACGAGAAACCTGTGGCGTCTGCGGCGGCAGCGGCAGATAAGCCAGTTGCGACAAAGAAAGCCGCTGCGCCGAAAAAACCAGCCGCAGTTACTAAGAAACCCGCTCCGGCGAAGAAGAAGAAAGCCGCGGACTCGGATTCGGACGTGTCATTTGATGACGATGAGGATGTCGTCGCGGATGTCGCGCCAAAACCGGCGCGCGCGGGGAGAAACGTCCAACGCAAATCTTACAAGGTCGACGATTCCAGCGACGAGGAAGAAGAGAGCGATTTTGAAGACGGCGACGACGACGACGACGATGATTTCGACGACAGTGACTTTGAGTAAAGAGAGAAAGAAGTGAGGAGGAGGGAGAAAGTTGAAAAAAACAATTTGTAAAGAGAGAGAGAGAGAGAGAAAGTGTACCACGACGACCACAACATTTTATTTTAACACACACCCATCAAAATTGTGAAATAACAAACTATATCATCACACGTAAATATATCGACACGCGCGGAGAGCATGCGCATCGCCTCTACTCCTTCCGTCTCCTACTCCATCCTTTCTTCTTCTTCTACTTCTCATCGCCGTTCTCCCTGTCGATCGACATCGCAAAGAAGAAGAAGAAGACGACAAAGAACGACAGCTCCTCGTTGCGGTGGCGACGGCGACGACAAGAAGGACGGACAGAAAAAAATTTTCTTCGCGTTTGGTTTCGGCTATTGCGCCATTGGCGTCGCCAATCAACTCGTGAAGAAGGAGAACACCAAAGAATGGGTCATCGTCGGCACGACGCGTTCGGAAGAGAAAGCAGAGGCGTTGAATCGTCGCTCCGACGGTACTTGGTGCGAAGAAGTTTTCGCGTGGAAATCAGACGACGGGGAACCGTTAAATGAAGAGTGCGCGAATTGGTTGAAGAAAGCAGACGTTGTCTTAATTTCCACTCCACCGAACGGAGATTTAGATCTAGACCCGATATTATCGACGAAAAAAGTTAGAGAAGTGTTAGAGAACGCGGAGAAGCGACAGATGTTTATTTATTTGAGCTCGACGGGCGTGTACGGAGGCCATCGCGGAGAGTGGGTGGACGAAACGACCGAACCGAATCCAGATTCTATAGTAGCTCAACGAAGATTAAACGCCGAAAAGGCGTGGACAGAATGGATCGTAAATGGCGAGAAAAAGAACAATTATAAGTCAACGTTGCGAATATTTCGTCTTGGTGGGATTTACGGCCCAGGACGGAGCGCTATCGATATCGCCATAAAACGTAAAAGAGAGCGACAGTTCCACGAGAAGACCGCCGGTAAGAAAGAAGCGGTTGCACAAAGCGAGGATAATAGCGGTAGCAGCAGGAGCACGACCACCAGCGATGATAGCACTGACGCGAAATCGCTATCGCCGACACAAATATCTCGGAGGAAGAAGATGTACACGTCTCGGATCCACGTGGCGGATGTTGCCAACGCGCTCGTTCGATGCATCGAAAACGAAATTTTCAGAGAGGAAGAGGAGAATGCCGAAGTGGACAACGAAAGTCATCGCGTCTCCATATACAACGTCGTCGACGATTACCCTTCCTCTCGCGACGAAGCCGTCGATTTTGCCGCAAGTATTCTCGGTTACGACGAAGACTTCGTCAAGAAGAAGAAGAAGAAGAAGAACACTTTTACAAGTTCGAGTGAAACGACAGATACAAATCTCCTCCTGCCGAGTAACGGCGAAAAGCGAGTCAAGAACGAAAAGCTCAAACGCGAAGTGTTGTTAGCATCGTCATCATCATCATCACCGCAATCATCCGCGTCGTTACTTTTTCCCTCGTACAAAGAGGGTCTGTTAGCCATTCGCGATGGGAATCAAATCCCGTTCGATTGATTGCACTTATAGGTTTGCGTGCGTGTGTTTGTGTATGTGCGCGTGTTTAGGAAGTAAAGTTTAGTGTAATGCTCACAAAAAACAAACGCATCCATTTCTTCGCCTCAATCCCTCAACAACTCAAAAAACTCAAAATTCGCCCACAACACACGCGAGCCACAAAAAAACTCCAAAATAAGAAGAGGAGAGAGATAAAAAAAACTCTCTCTCTCACTGTTTTTGACTCACTCACTCGCGAACAACGAAACGATCACGGGATAAGAATAACATGGAAGAGAACGTGGGAGGATATAGTCACGCGTTGAGTTGGCGCGACGTCGCCAAGCAGCGTGACGGAACGAGAACGCTTTTGGGGGATTTCTCTTCTTCCGATGATGATGATGCTTCGAGCAACATCATCGAATACGGACGTTTTCAACTCGGTTTATTCCTCTCCGGCGTGTTCATCGTCGCTTTATACGTGTACGCGGAGTTTTTGCACTACGTGAGAATGAAGCGAACGCATAACGGTGTGTATAACAAAGGGTTAGCGGAAGACTCCATCGAGATGCGAATGGCTGGAACGAAGAAGTTTGATGTCCTATTGGAAGGTAATACTCCAGGAGAAGGCTCATCAATGAGTTCTAACTCCATGCAAGATATGAGCGACGAGGAGAAGAAAAGGTCGTTTGCGAATTTCACGGATAGCTTTGGACGACAGAATTCACAGAGTGCGAACATGAGCGACACCATCGGTGCACCTTCATCCAATGGAGGAGATAGTGGCAACGTAAAGTTTACGCACATCTGCGCCATGCGGATACTTCAAGGCGACGCGGATGCCATTGAGAGAGCGAGATTGGTTTTGCGCTCTTGGGCTGAGTTATTCTTCATTTTGTTTGTGTTCTACGTGTGTGACCGAACGAATACGTTTCCCGAGAGAACAAAGTCGTATTCGAGAGACTTTTTCATCGCTATTTTCGTTACGTTGGCGGCATACGGGTGTTACCAGACGTTGCGACAAAGTAAGACGAGTGCGCCGCTAAACAGAGAGCAAACTGAGGAATGGAAAGGATGGATGCAAGTTTTGTTTTTGCTCTATCACTACTTCAAAGCTTCAGAGATTTATAATGCGATTCGTATCTTTATCGCTGCGTACGTCTGGATGACTGGGTTTGGGAATTTTTCCTACTATCACGTTCGCAAAGATTTTTCGGTGGGCAGATTTTCGCAAATGATGTGGAGGTTGAACTTCTTCGTCTTGTTCGTGTGCATCGCGTTAAGGAACGATTACGTTCTGTATTACATTTGTCCCATGCACACGCTGTTCACACTCTTCGTTTACTTTTCATTGTTAATTTTCAAGGAACATAACACGTCGACAAATATGATAACGGCGAAAATGGTAATTTTGATAGTCTTGGTGTACGTTATTTGGGAAGTGCCGGGCGTGTTCTCCGTCTTATTCAAACCGTTTGAATGGTTACTATCATACACAGATCCGAAAAAACCAGATGTTGATCCCATGCATGAATGGTTCTTCCGCTCTGGTTTAGATAGATATGTTTGGATTTATGGCATGGTGTGCGCGTTTTTACACCCAAAGTACGAAGCGTTTGTGAGATGGGTGGATGAGAAACCAACCAAGGAGAGAACAATAATTCAAGCATTAATTTTAACCGTCAATACGATAGTAGGATATTGGTGGTATAAGACGTATTACGTTTTACCGAAGTTGGAATACAACGTCGTGCATCCGTACACGTCGTGGATACCGATTACGATATTCATTATCTTTCGAAACTTCAGCTTGACGATGCGAAGTTATTTTATTCACATTTTTTGTGAGTGTGGGAAGATCACCTTAGAAACTTACATTTCTCAGTTTCACATTTGGTTATCTTCTTCGGTGCCAAATGGACAACCCGGAATGTTGTTGGGATTATTACCTGAAGACTATCCGGTGCTAAACTTCATGCTTTGCACGGTGATTTACGTGGGCATTTCACAGCGAATTTTTACGCTCACGAACGATTTAAAAGTAGCTTGCGTTCCGAATGCAAACAATAGATTGTTGAGTTTACACGCGTATTTCGGGTTGACGTGGTTTATAGGAATGTGGATTGCCGGAAGTGCGTTATTAATGGCTATTTAGTTAGTTACCGTTTTGCATTTACATACCTAGTAGTAGTTTTGTGATTTATATTACCAGTAATCTTCATTATTTTTACGTACAATCCTCACCTGCTTTGCCGATGTGTGTTCTTCTTTTTCTTCTTCTTTTATTTTTCAACAAATATACTTTCTACTTCATCTGCGCTCATATTCGAACGAACTTCGTGCGTCGACGCGACGAAAACGGTCGCGAATGGTGATCCGAGTGCTATATCCTCTCCACCATTTCGCAATGACGATTTGAGAATGCGCGCGAATTTCCTCCTCGCGTTCGAACTTAGTCTTACCGAAGGATTCGCCAATTTGTTTGCTCAAAGAAGCTAGCCGCGTGCGTTGCGCTTCTTCAATCCTCTTTACTATATCATGATGACTATTCTCAGTCGCTTCATCAACAGCGGTTCTATCGAGCCTGTTTGTGAGCGATGCGTTCGAACCAAACTTCAAAAGTACTTGGACAGCTTCCACATTACCTATTCGACACGCCACGTGAAGCGGCGTATCCGAGCTCGTATTTCGTTCGTCCGGACTCGCTCCGGCAGCTAAAAAGTTCTGCAATACACTGTTATTCAAATTTTGCACCAGATCGCACAATTTTGCTCCTAATGGCTGACCGATTGCAAGCAATGAAGACTTTCTCGCGAACAATTTTAGAGTGTCGATGTGACCGCGAATGACCGCGAGACCAAGCGCCGAGAAACCAAGATTATCTACAAGAGCGTGATTTGCTCCCGCGTTGAGGAGGAATTCACACAAATCTTTATGTCCACAATACGCGCTGACGTGCAAAATCGATCGACCGTCCGAAGGATTTTGATAGTTGATGTCAAACTCTTTGGAAGCGATCATAACTTTAATCGATCTGATGTCTCCATCTCTTGCCGCTGAAAATATTTTCGCGTTAATTTCAGAAACGAGTTTGGACATCGCAATAGACACGCTCGCATTTATCGAGCGAACTATTCTCGAGTATGTTGTCTGCTCGTAGTGACCGATTCTATCGCGCATGGACAAATCGCTCTGATGATGTGAAGATCCGCCGTCATCGTAATGGGAATCACTCCCTCCAGATTCGTACCCGTCTTTTGTGCCGTATTCTGCTGGCGCGAGAGATTCCTCCACTCTCTGACACATTATATTGCTCAGATTGTATAACACCGTCGACCAATCCGTCATGTTTTCTCTTAATAACGCGTGTAAGCTTGCGCAATCGACGGCAATGCATTTGATTAAGCTCGCGCTAGAAACGCTCCAATGCGCTTCTTTTCGAATAAGAAACGATTCTACCCCAATCCAATCGCCTTCTTTCAAATAGTCCATTACCGTGAATCGGTCGCTCAAAACGATCGCCTCGCCTTCAACGATGCAAAATATTCGCGTCGATTTGTATTTTTGTGTCATGATCAAAGACGCGGGATTGAAATATTCCCACTGACAGAGTTTCATCAAGCCGAGCATGAAATCTCGAGAGCATCCCATGAACAGTCTCGAATCTTTCAATCGGTCTAAATACATTGCCGATCGAACGTGCGAGATTAAATGTTCTGGACAGTGTTCCAGAGCGTCCGCGTCATCTTCTTTTGCCTTTCGAAAACTTAAATGAACGTGCGCCATGGCGTGTTGTTGAATGTGCAACGGAACTTCGTGCCTTCTCATGAACCGAATGAGATTGGTCATGTTGTCTCTGAACCGAGCGAGCTTTTGGTCGCCTTTTGTAATGAGCGTTGTCATTGTACCGATGACATACGCAGATATGCACATGTTTGTTAACATTATTGCCATGGTAAACGATCTTTCTGTCGGGTTCCGCGGCGATATATCTCCGTAACCGACTGTCGTCAACGTGACCAACGCCCAGTACAAGGCGGTATTGTACTGTTTAAAAATGCTTTGCATACGCAGTTCCGGATCGACTGCATATACCCACGTCGTTTCGTCGAATTCTTCCATTTTCGCTAAATACCAGAGCAAGCAACCGGACCAGTGCCCGGCTAAAAGAAGAATGGTCGTGTATTTGATGAAGGAAATCCTCGTGACGGATACGTGAGGATTTCTTTCCACAAACCCCCACGCCGTTTGCACGTGGTACAGTCTCAGCAGCCGAAACAATCCGAGCAACTCTAGGTACCTCACCCCATGCGCGTCTACTAACGGCGAGAGTGCGGTGTCGAACGGAAACGATCCCAAAAAATCTACAAGAAACCAGCCGGTCAAATACGTATACGAAACCACCCACGGATCGTCCACTAATTTCGATTCCAACTCCTCCTCCTCAAAAAATGGCGCGAAAAAATTCCCCAGTACGTCTAAACAGAAACATAAATCCACAAACAGGAGAAATCCGTCCAAAGTCGATTCCAATTGCTCTTTCTTTTGTAAATCTAAGCTTTTTAGCAGTCTCAAATCTTGCTCGTAACGCAACGCCGGCATGTCTGAATAATTAAACGCGATCAACGCCGGTAAAACGAAGCACACCATCATCACTAAACAATTAATCATCCGTTTCCAGAGAATATAAATCGGCGACTTCGGATGAAGAAGCGTGTACTTGCTCAAAGCTTCGTTATCTTCGTCCGGGTCCACGCATCTCAAAAATTCAAACACTCGTCGAAACTTTACGTTGAAACTCGTAATCAAGTCGCCCCCGATTGTTCTCAAATCGACAACTTGTCGAAACCCCTTCGTGAAGCCTCTCGTTGGATGCGTCCTCTTCGCCGCGCTGGCCGCTTCCCTGACTGTTCGAAGGTGCTGAATCGCCGACGCGACCTTCGTTTGTCTCTTTTCTGCTTTTTTCTCCTCTCGCAAGCGCTCTTCTTTGTGTTTTTTCTTCGCCGTTGACAAGGAAAGAAATCGACCCAACGACTTTTTTCCGGGCGCGTTTTTCTCTTCGAGGTTCGTCGAGATATTCGCTTCGCGTTGGAAAAATCCCGACGGGCTTTCTTTGTCATCATCGTCGTTCACCGTCGTCAACAGCGGGTTCTTCGTCAAAGTCATCGAACGCGCGAATGTCCCGCTCACTCTTCGCAAATTATCGACGCCTTCACTGGCACCCATAGATTGCATTCGCGCCAAAGTAGGGGACGGCTCTCGAGAATGAGCGCGCGAATCTTCCGACGATTTTCGTCCTCCGGGGTGGTGATGCGCGCGTTTCTCGTGTTGATGCTCTTCTTTCGTCATCTCTTCTTTTCTTTAGTTACTCGTACGTACAGAGAGAGAGGTAAACGAAACTCTCTTCCCCTAATTCGAATCAATCACGCTCCACACAACAACAAACTGTTGTAACCACCCCGGTAAAAACGGAATCGCGAGGTAGCGACGAAACCTTTTCTCTCTCTCTTTCTCTTTATGACGATGAGGAGAAGAAGAAAAAGAAGAGGAGAAAATGTGCGACGCAACGTCGAAGAACAGGGAGACAAGAGAAGAGAGAGAGAGTCGTCGTCGTCGTCGTGCACACGCAAGTGTTTGTTGTTTTGAAAGAGAGAATTTGAAGAGAGAAATGAACACAAAAGTGTGTCTGTCGCTTTGTGTGTGATATTTTTAAATAAGATTTTCTTGCTTGAAAAGTCCACGCAGTTGTGTCCCACAAACAGCTCCACACCGACAGACGCTCAACTCAGACAGACAGACAGAGGGCAACCAACCGACCCTCCGCAACAACAACTCTACAAAAACACTTTCAACGCGCGCAAAAAAAACTATATTATCATCTCACGCGCTGGTCGACGATTGCGACGACGATTGCGACGACGACGACGCGCTTAAATAGAAGAAGAAGATGAACTGGTGCGCGCCGTTTTTTGAATTCTTCTTCTTTTTTTTTTCTATGTCTCTCTCTCTTTCTCTCCTTTCAACGGCACGCACCCGCCAACACCGCGAGAGAATTTGAAAAAAAAAAGCGCGTCGGTATTTCTGGGTGTTTGCGCGCACGAACCGAAATTTCTTCTTCGACTCCTCCTCCTCCTTCTCGTCGGTGTTGATGGTGTTGTTGTTTTTCGTTGTCGTCGTGGTCGTCGTCGTGGTATTGTTTGAACCGTTTTTTACTCACCGCGCGAGAAAACGCTCTCTTTCCCTTTCACACACAAAAAAACAACCACCCGCCCACACCCGCGCACAGGTTCCTCATCGTAGTCGTTATAGTCGTGACGATATTGGTCGCCATCGCAAACTTATACGTGCTGATTAATTTTCAACATCCTGAAGACCGAAACCAAGCGTTTTTCCCGAAAATAATTGTCATTAGTGGATTGACCATAGCCTCCGGTGCGATATTATTGCTCCCGTTAGATGTAGCGAATAGGGCATCGTGCGATGCAAGCGTATCTTTGTCGGCTTGCGAAACGACGTTGCCGATGGACGAGATTTGGTATTCAATATATATTATAACGTTGGTGTACGTGGCAATATTGATTCCATTTACTACGTTTTGGTACGAATCTGATTTTGATGCTACGCTGTCGCAAAAAATGTACAACAGTTCTTTTTGGGTCGTCATGTCCGCCATATTCGTCTCGTTGGTGTTGTTTTTGTGTTGGTATTATACGGGATACGCGGATTTTTCAATCACCTCCGTAAAGAGTGGGATGATGATGCTATCGCAGTGGGATAACATGCAAGGGGTACACTCGTGTATTCGGGCAAATACGCACGCGGATGGAAGTGACACGTATTCGCCGACAAATTTCTCGAGCGCGACGAGTTCTTCGTATTTGAGCGGCGACGCGTGCGATTCGGGAAGTCCCGAAGCTATTACGAAATCGTGGACGTTGGATGTATCGTTCCCAGCATACGTGGCTGCGTTGACATCTTTCGTTGGATGGTTCTTATTCGCTCCGTACGCGGGAATCGGCATGGCTGCAAACCCAATCGATGCGGTGACTCGATTTATCCAGCGACCGAGGAAAACCATAGGCAAATCGGAATATGATCGAGCCGCGCAACAAATCGCAATAAAGACGTTAGAAATACACGAAAAAATCAAAGCCGTGCGAAACGAAGAGAGAAGCAACGGTCGAAGCCGCAAAATTCGAAACGAGTTGAAGAATTTAAGCATGGAGTTGGAGGATATCGAAGACGAAGAGAGGGAATTGCAAAAGCTCTACCCAAGAGGTGAAAACAGAGCGACGGCGTGGACTTTCACCGTCTGGGGATACTGGTGGTCCTTATTCTATGGTATCATAGCGTTTATCCTCTCCATAACCTGGATTTTGCACGTCGGGTTGTACATTTTAGCTGAAAAGCCGGTGCATCCGTTTTTGAACTCAATGTTTGAGGCGCTCGATAGCGTCTTCAATTTGTTCGGCACGGCGATGTTTGCCCTATATTGCTTTTATTTAATTTCCTGTGTGGTGAAAGGCAATGAAAAGCTCGGTTTAAAGTTCTTATTCGTTTTCAACGCGTACAGAATGAAACTTGGTGCGACGACAATGACGGGCTTACTCTTCAACACCGGCTTAATCATGCTCTGTTCTATGGCGGTGGCCCAGTTTTGTTCTCGAGCGTTTGCAAGTTACGCCAAAGATACCTCCGCGATAAAAATGCTCTCCGTCAACGCGGATCACTTACAAAATATCGGAGTCATGTTTCGAAAAGACGTCTTTCCAGCCATTTTCGTCGCCTTTAGCTGCGCTAGCATGGTGTTTTACTTCGTTTTCAAAGGCTACTTTGGCTGGTTCACGAAACAAACCAAAGGCCGATTGAACAAAGCGGAGTTGAAAAGAAGAGGTCAGAGGATACAAGCCGCCATCGGTAGATTAAAAATACGAAGGAAAGAGGGTGAGAACAGCGTTGGTACCACTGCCAACGCCGCCGCTAGATAAACATTCATCATCATAATTTTAGAGTCTTGATTGATGTTGTCTTTTAAAAATAGTAAGTATAGTAGTAGCTCCGGCCGTGGGGTAAAGCTCTTCTGCGTATATTTCCAACACTCTTTTCTGTTTTTGCTCTTTTTTCGACTTTTCCATGCGTATAATTTTCGAAAGTTCCTCATTCTCTTCCTTTTGCTCTTTCTTCAAGAGACACAACTCGTACATAATACGCACATTTGCACGACAACTGTTGGGAATCGCATCGTTGTTTGTACATTACGCTGTCCGTGTTGCTCGTTGTACTCGTTGTTGTTGAAAGAAAATACCATCGCAAAGAGAGAAATAATTTTATCGCTTTTTCCCTTCCCACAGTTAAAGAAAACAAAACGTAATATAGATGAAGGACGGAGAGAACAACAACAACAACAACAACAACAACAACGACAGAGTTACCTATTACGACGGTTACGGATCGTTGGATGAACTGGACGAAGAGACGTTGCTGAAAAATTCCAAGTTCCCAATCAAACCAGATGAATTGATAGCATTAACGAAAAGGTTTCTGAGTGATTGCTTCTTCGCTCCAGAGCCGCACTTGAAGTGCGCGCCGATATTATCGGAGGATTTTGAATACTGGTCGTTCGTCGTCGGCCCGATAAACAAAAAGACGTATTTGGACTACGTGAGAGTGCTGAGATTACCCGAGGCGTTTCCGGATTACAAAACCAACTCGTGGGGTTATCGAGTGGACCCGCTCGAGTTAAATCGTGTTTGGATCAACACCCGATGGACGGGCACGCATACGAAGACGTTGATGGGCAAAATAAAGCCGACGTATAAGTATTTGGAATTTCCTCCGGCGACTGTTTCTTTAACATTTACAGAGGGAGGG
>Ga0255766_10001740_pt1 | contig 19759 bp, 15 predicted proteins | sample 071ome_23_FD_179966 | JGI IMG/M metagenome (GOLD analysis project Ga0255766, IMG submission 179966) | Coastal salt marsh microbial communities from the Groves Creek Marsh, Skidaway Island, Georgia - 071403BT metaG (version 2) | ecosystem: Environmental > Aquatic > Marine > Intertidal zone >... | reverse complement strand
AACACTAACCACAATGGTTCGGATACCGAACCACCTAAATAAGTTAACTTGTTGATTATCAGTATATATACAGCCCCCCTTTGAGGACAGGTGGGACCACGAAAAAACCCTCTATGTCATTGACAACGAGGGTTTTATTTTTTTGAGATATTGGATGTGAACCAATTTGTGAACCAAAAACATCTACTTGCTCACCTTAAAACATATCCCCCGCTTGATTATTACAGGGGCTTATATTTATTAAAAACTTGATTTAGTCTAATACAATTGGAGCACCAGCCTCCTCCAAGATTTTTCCTGTTTTTTCAACATTTTCAAAGTAGGCGTCCATTTCAGGTTTTATCCTCTTGAACATTTCTTTTGCAATATCAAAGCTTTCCATATGTAGTTGTGTCGGCCCATATGAGTTTGGATACCATCCACCTCTAGCGTTTGACAATCTATCACTAATGGTTAAAAAATCTTTTTCACCAACCTCTGCCTTTGCTTTACTTCCTCCAACTTTTCTCTCAAGCATATTCATGGTCTCAGTTAATTCATAAAGAGAACTGCTAGCCTCAGGAATATTTGTTGTGATTTGCATAAGCATTCTTTGATATGTTTTTACTCTAGCATTTGCCTTTTCAAACATATGCTGATACGATGTGACAACAGTAGAAAATTCAGCTAAATCAGCATAATATTTATCATGCTTGTCTGCCATTGGGTTAGTCAAGGTTCCCGACCTAATCTTTTCAACCTCTAATTCAACAGGACCAGCAAGATCAATTACTACACCATTAACCCTTTTCTTTAAAAATAAATCATACTTTCCTGGATCCACTTGAGTTGTTATTCCTCCTCCAGAACCCCTCCAACCTCTAGAACTTCTTGATGTAGTTTTAACTGTAGTTGGAATAGAACTTGTAAGATTCCAGTTAACTCTTGAAACACCTTTTCTTAGTGGTCCAGAAATTTTAGAAACAATTTCACCATCCTTGTTTTTCACAACAAGAATAACCTGGTTTTTTTGCTCAGCATTTTCTTTATCTAATGCATCCCAGCCCGGGAAAGGAATATCAGCATCTTTTTTGGCGCTTTCTGATTTTTTTCTTTTAGATTTCATCGACTCGGGAGCATTTTTTACATAGTAGGTAATATTTGCTCCATACTGAGGATTACTTGCATAATATGTTTGCCCTCCGTCGCTACTTGTACCTCCAAACACCTGGTTGTATTGTAAAGCTTTTCTAGGCTCAAAAATTACACCTTCGTTTGAAAGATTTTCTTCAGTCATATCTCTCAGCGGACTATAGTCGTCAAGAACATAAAAACTTCTACCAAAAGTAGCAAGTACTAAATCATTCTCTCTTTTCTGAATTGCTAAATCCCTTACAGGTATTGTAGGAAGTCCGTTAGAGAATTTATGCCAATTATCACCTTGATTTAAGCTTATATAAACTCCATATTCAGTTCCTAAAAACAATAAGTTTGGATTAACATGGTCTTGAACAATTCTCCACACAAGAGTTCCATCGGGCAACCCGTTTGTAATCGAAACCCATTTTTTACCCCCATTAGTTGTTTTAAAAACATATGGTTTGTAATCTCCAAACTTATGGTTGTCTAAAAGCACATACGCTGTTTCAGTATTATGAAGATCAGCCTTAATGTCGTTCACAAAGGCACTAGAAGGAGTTTCCGGCAATTTATCAACTGTTATTTTAGTCCAGTTTTGACCGCCGTCTTTTGTATATTGTATAATTCCATCGTCAGTTCCTGCGTAAAGAATATTTTCATCAATTCTAGATTCAGAAAGCGATGTGATTGTATTATAAGTTGACATAGCATATACGTCCCAAGCGTTGTCAAAACTTTGAACTCTTCCCATAATTGGTAATGATAATCTTTCTTGGTCTTTGGTTAAGTCACTCGAAATAGGCGTCCAGCTATCACCTCTGTTTTCAGACCTCCAAACTCTTTGAGTTCCAAAATATAATCTTTTAGGGTCATGATAACTAACTAAAATTGGGGAATCCCAGTTAAACCTTTCATAAGGCTCATCAATTCCCTCTTGAGGTCTAATACTCACAGCTTCTCGGTTTGTCATATCAATTCTGTTGATATATCCTTGCTGAGATTGAGCATATATAATATCTGGATTTCCAGGTTCTGTTGCTGGTTGGTGACCATCACCACCTAAAACCACATACCAGTGAGCATTTGAAATTCCATCGTAATCAAAAGTCCTTGAAGGACCACCCTGGGTATTATTATCTTGAGTACCCCCATAAACATTGTAAAAAGGCTCAGCATCATCAACCGCTAACTTGTAGAATTGAGTAAGAGGAAGATTTCCAACAAACTTCCAGCTTTCAGAGTCGTCAAAAGATTCGTATATACCACCATCAGTACCTATAAGCATATAATTAGGATCGTTTGCTTTAAAAGTTAAAGAGTGATTGTCAGAATGCTTTTTTCTTTCAGTCATTGTATAGAAATTTTTACCACCATCTTCAGAAACTAAAACCCTAACATTCATCAAATAAATCTTGTCAAACACATGAGGTGAAGCAACAAGTTCTTGATAGTAGTGTGGGCCTGTTCCACCAGAAACGGTATCAGACATTTTTGTCCAGCTTCCACCACTATTATCAGATCTATATACCGCACCTGTTCTTTTATCTAGCTCCACAGCAGCATATAATACATTTGGTTGCATTGGAGAAATAGCTAATCCTATTTTTCCTTTATTTGACTTAGGTAGGCCTTTATCAATTTTTGACCAATTGCTTCCGCCGTCAACACTTTTATAAAGTGAAGTTCCAGGACCACCGCCAATAAGAGCCGCAACATTTCTATGTTTTTGCCAGCTTGCAGCGTATAGAATATCAGGGTTTGTAGGATCAATTACAAGATCTGTTACACCTGTCCACTCATTAATATCTAAAGTGTTCTTCCAAGTTTTACCTCTGTCAGTTGTTTTATATAAACCTCTTTCACCACCTGGACTCCATAATGGTCCTTGTGAAGCAACCCACACAGTATTAGGGTCTTCTGGGTGAACTATTATTTTTGAAATGTGCTCAGACTTTTTAAGCCCCATATCTTTCCAGGACATACCACCATCTTCACTGTGATAAACTCCATGCCCAATACCAACGTGTCTACCTCCAACATTTTCTCCGGTTCCTAACCATATTGAAGCATTATTGTGAGGGTCAATGGTTATAGATCCAGTAGAGTAAAAAGGCATATTGTCAGCAATAGGACTCCATGTTGTTCCAGCATTTTCAGTTTTCCATACACCTCCCGAACCAACAGCAACATACCAAACATTTTCGTTCGTTGGGTCAATGGCAATATCTGCAATTCTTCCAGACATAAAAGCTGGCCCTATACTTCTAAATTTAAATGCATTTAATGCAGATTTCACAGCACTTTTCTCTTTGTTCGAATCTTTAGAACCTTGCCCCAGGGTGAAGTTATGAGAGAAAAGGATTGCTAAAGTAACTAATAATATTTTTAGGTTTTTCATATAATTTATTTTTTAAATAGTATCCACTTTTCCTACTGCAATGCAGGAAGTCCTACTAAAATAAGATAATTTTGTAAAACCCTATTTAATATCTAAGGAAACTACAAATTAATTGAATTGTATTATTGCAAGCTGTAGTGAATAAAACCAAACCGAGATAAAAAGCTCCAAACCCGGAAATTTGGAGCTAGATTTAATATGTCAGGTTACTTTTAAAAAGTAAAATGCCTTATGAAAAGGCAAGTGTCATATTCTTAATTAATATGAAAAGCATTCAAAATTAATTATATGTTTGTATGTGTTTATTATATAAACTTTATGGCTTTGTTAAAAAATTTTTATCAATGAATTCCAAAAACCCAGTAGATATTGACGGAGCGGAGATCTCTTGGTTTGCGCCTCTTTGTGATGGTGATGATGACTTTTTAGGAAACAGAAATCCTGACTATAAAAGTACTTGGGAAAACACGTCTAATATTGTAAAAACTGCTGATGAACTTGGGTTTAGAAACGTTTTATGTCCATCTTCATACCAAGTTGGTCAAGACACATTGTCTTTTGTTGCAGGAATGGCTCCAATTACAAAACAGATTAATTTTTTAGCAGCTATTCGCTGTGGAGAGGTTCATCCACCAATGCTTGCAAGAAGTATAGCAACACTAGACCACATGCTCAAGGGTAGATTAACTATTAATATAATATCATCGAATCTTCCAGGCAACGAGTTGGATTCTTCTGAAAGATATGCTCGCTCTCGAGAAGTCATTGAAATTTTAAAACAAGCATGGAATCAAGATAGAATTGAGTTCAATGGAAAATATTATAAATTAAACCTTCCCACAGATCCTGTTAAGCCCTATCAACAAAATGGTGGTCCTCTTCTGTATTTTGGTGGATATTCACCTGAAGGTGTTGACTTATGCGCAGAACATTGCGATGTTTATTTGATGTGGCCAGAAACAGAAGATAAATTACAAGGGCTTATGAATACAATGACACTTAAAGCTTCAGATTATGGACGCACCGTTCAGTTTGGATTAAGAGTTCATGTAATTGTTAGAGAGACTGAGAAAGAAGCAAGAGACTATGCCAATAACCTTTTGTCAAAATTAGACTTAGATCACGGGCTAAATATTAAAAACCGAGCACAGGATTCGAATTCATTAGGAGTAGCACGTCAATCACAGATGCGAAATGAAGCAGACAATGAATATTATGTTGAGCCACACCTGTGGACGGGAATAGGACTAGCTAGGTCCGGTTGTGGAGCAGCTCTTGTTGGAACCCCGGATCAAATTTTAAACAAACTGAAACGCTATATGCAAATGGGCATAAGGTCCTTCATATTATCAGGATATCCACACCAACAAGAATGTGAGCTTTTTGCTCAACATGTTTTGCCTCATTTAAAAACAATTTCACTACCTGAAGTTTTTAACAGACGAATAAATGAAACCCCAAACACTCCACTGGGAAAGGGAGAAAGAAAGTAGATTATGGTCGATTTTATAATTGTCTTGTTTTATTTTTCTTTAATTATGATCGTAGCCCTTAGAGGTAAAGTTAAAGCAGATAGCTCAGCAGACGAATATTTTTTAAGCTCAAGAAACCTCCCTTGGTATTCAATTGCTTTATCAACTATTGCAACAAACATTCAGGGATATCAGTTTCTTGGAATGATGGGTTCAGCATATTTATTTGGCCTCGCTCAAGCAAATCTTGAAATTAACGCAGTTCAAGGTATTTTAATCGGTGCCTTTGTTTTTGTACCACTTTTTCTAAGAGAAAAAATTACAACAATTACACAGTTTATATCCAAGAGACTAGGTGAACGAGTTGCCCTTTTTTATTCACTAGCAAATATTGCACTTTTTGCAACTGTAACAATTGGAGCTGCGCTTTTTTGGGGAGCTTATGCTGCAGACTTAGTTTTCGGAGAGCAACTATCATTTTTACATTCAAATAGAATTATTAGAATAACAATACTCATTATAATACTTGGAGTGTTCTCTGCCATTTATACTTATCTGGGTGGTTTAAGTGCTGTTGTTAAAACAGATATAATTCAATTTACCGTATTAATTGTTGGAGGAGCTGTTGTTTGTTTTACAGCTGTAAATCAGCTGGGTGGTTGGGATCAACTGTATGCCCAAACCCCTGAAAAAATGCACCTGCACTTACCTGCAGATCATCCAACTCTCCCATGGACCCATCTTTTTGGATTGTTTTTGCTTAACATAAATTACTGGTGTGCAAATCAAACTGTAATGCAAAGAGCTTTAGCTGCAAAGAGTGTTAGACATGCACAAACTGGCTTAATAGCAGGTGGTTTAATTAAATACATAATGGCGGTGATAATTATTATTCCAGGTATAGCTCTTTATGGAATTCTTGGTGACACCCTAAGCGAGCCTGACATGGCGTTCCCATATATTGTCAACACCTATCTACCGGTTGGTATAAAAGGCATAATATTATGTGGATTGTTTGCGTCACTTATGAGTACAGTAGACTCTACTTTTAACTCGCTGGCTACTTTGTGGTCAACTGATATCTATTCAAAATATATCAACAAACAAGCAGGGGATAAAGAAAAAATAAAAGCAGGCCAAAAAGCCATTCTATTTAGCTTAGGCACTGCTCTTATAATGGGGTTTGTTTTATTATATCTAAAGTTTGACGATCCTAATTCAGCCTTTACCCATACCTTAAATAATTTACGTTATTATATAAACTGTGGAATAGTAGTTTTGATATGTAGTGCTGTGGTTTTATTAAAACCAAACCGAAACATAGTTCTTTTTGCATTCATCGCAACACTTCCACTAAACATCGCTTTGCAACTTTTTATGCCAGAGATGAATTATTTTGTAAGAGCCTTTTGGGTAATTATAATAGGGTTATTTATCACAATAATTGGTAGTATGGGCAAACTAAACTCATTACTATCATTATTTCAACCTGCAGATAAATATAGCAGAAACTGGGGGTGGGCACTAGCAATTACACTAGTCTTATTACACATAGTTTTTCATTAAAAACCTGAAACCTTATTTAGCTTATAGTTTTTTTATCAGTTTTAATTGTAACTGAAGAGGGGTGAAGCATAACTTCTGCAAGACCAGTTGTTTTTGGAAGCTCATATGCATAAAAATATTCTAAAGTATCTAGTTTACTTTCAAAAAAACTTGTGTCAAAAGATTTGTCACCTAATATTAAAGCGCGTTTACTTACCACACCAACTTCTAACCAAGACCATCCAACTAACACAAGGCTAAAAAACTCCATAAAAATTGAAGCATCAGCTAAAAACTTTTCATAGTCTCCTTTGGAAGCAAAAGGAATAAGATGAAATAATATTTTTTGAGTTTCTTCTAGTTTTTTATCTAAACTAGCAGCCCACTCCTTTAGGTCATTATCCTGTGAAGCTTCATCAATGGTCTTTTTTATTTCTTCCATTAAAAGCTTCGCACCCTCACCATTGTTTAGCATCATCTTTCTTCCAAGAAGGTCTTGTGACTGAATACCTGTTGTGCCCTCATAGATTGTACAAATTCTTATATCTCTATAATATTGCTGAAGAATAAAGTCCGAACAAAACCCATAACCCCCTAGTACTTGAAGACCATTGTTTATTGAATAAATACCCGCCTCTGAAGGATAGGTTTTAACCACTGGAATAATCATCTCTAGTAGTGTGTGGTATTTATTCTTTTCCTCTTCATCTTCACTGTTATGTTGCAGGTCAAAATATTTTGAAGCTTTAAATATTAAATTCATAGACCCCTCAACCATTGCTTTTTGAAGCATCAGCATTCTTCTTACATCAGGGTGTTCAATTATTAAACTTTGCTTTTCTTTTAAATCTTTTTTTCCATCTGAAGAAAGTTTTCTTCCTTGTGGACGTTCATTTGCATACTCTAAAGAGGCGTAATAAGCGCCTGAAGCTATTGCAGAACCAGCTCTTCCAACCGCTATCCTTGCACCATTCATCATTAAAAACATATAATGAAGACCTTTGTTTTCTTCTCCAACAAGATATCCGTGACAGTTATCTTCATCTCCAAAACCAAGATGAGTAGTACAATATCCCTTCTGTCCCATTTTCTCAAAATCAGCAACAGTAGTTACATCATTTGGTTCAAGATTTCCATGTTCATCTAGTCTCATTTTTGGTACAACAAATAATGAAATTCCTTTTGTTCCGGGAGGTGCCCCTTCAATTCGGGCCAACAATAAGTGGACTATATTTTCTGCATATTGATGATCTCCACCTGAGATAAAAATCTTTTGACCACTAATTTTATAATGTCCACCATCAGATGGAGAGGCCTTTGTAACAATATCTGATAATGAGCTACCAGCTTGCGGCTCAGTTAAACACATCGTTCCGCCCCACTCTCCTGTAAGCATTTTAGGAGTATATTTTTCTTTTAACTCTTTACTGGCAAACTCAATAATTAATTCTGCAGCACCTGTTGTAAGTCCTGAATAACCAGGCAAATGATTGTTTGCAGCATCTAAAATATAATTTGCAGCAGTGTGAACAAGTAGTGGCAATTGAAGCCCTCCGTCTTCATAATCAAAAGGCGCAGCAATCAAACCCATTTCTCCACCTTCCTTCATCATTTTTCCAACTTGTTTATGTACATGGATTGAGCCATCTTTATAATGAGCTGGATTTTCGTCCATCTCTTTAAAATATGGAAAGAGTTCTCTGTCTGCAAACTGTTTTACAGAATCAATAAACATATCAACTGACTCAAGATTATGATCAGCAAATCTTTTTTTGCTCAAGATAGATTCAAGTTCCTGAACATTGTTCATGAAAAATTTTACAGTATTAAGATCTACATACTTGTTTGCCATAGCTGCTCAAATAAAACGCAAATATATTCTTTTGATTAAATCTCTCCTTTTTTCCATGCATATCCTAAAGCTAGTGCAGCAACAGAGCTTAATAATAACACAGCTAGTGGAGGCCCACCCTTACCTACTAGAAAGTTTATCCAGTCCATGAGAATCCATCCCACATGAAAAATAAACAATATAAGTGCAGCCATTTTAGCAGTTGATTTTTCTTTGATTGTTGTTGCTACCGCTACAGCAATTATCATCGACGCAGAGATTACACCAAATACATCGAATATTGTCATCAAAGCCTCTTTCCCTGGATCGTTTATGCCAGGAAATTGACTAAACACCATTTCATTAGCCATATCAGGCATTAATTTAATTAACACAATAGGCAAAGAGGCTATGAGGTCTATTATTAGTGCAATAATAAAAAGCGTTTTGAATTTTTTCATAAGTGTATTTTTCTCTAAAATAAGCCTTTTGACTATAAGATATTACTATATATGTTAAGAATTTATTATTGTAGAAGAAATGGAAGCAGAATAAGTAATAAAAATTAATAAATTAGAGACAAAATTTAATGACTATGGAAAATTTAGGTAATAATGGACAATCAAATGGTAAATGTCCATTCATGCATGGAGCATCAACCACACCAGATACATCACCATTAAAATGGTGGCCAAAAAGATTAAATCTAGATATTCTTCATCAACATGATGAAAAGTCAAACCCTTATAACAGTGATTTTAATTACAGAGAAGAAGTAAAATCATTAGACTTTAAAGCTCTTGAAAAAGATATGCACGATCTTATGACCACACCACAGTCTTGGTGGCCAGCAGACTGGGGACATTATGGAGGATTAATGATCAGAATGGCGTGGCATGCTGCTGGGACATATAGAGTTGCTGATGGTCGAGGTGGGGCAGGAACAGGAAATCTAAGATTTGCTCCTTTAAATTCATGGCCTGATAATGGAAACCTCGACAAAGCAAGAAGGTTAATGTGGCCTTTAAAAAAGAAATACGGTAATAAAATAAGCTGGGCAGATTTATTTATTCTCGCAGGAAATATTGCCTATGAAAGCATGGGGCTAAAAACATTTGGGTTTTCTTATGGAAGACCGGACATCTGGCAGCCTGAAATTGATATTTATTGGGGCCCTGAAGATGAAATTATGGCGCCTAGCGAGAATAGATATGCAGACCTTGAAGACACATCTACTTTGGAAACTCCACTAGGGGCTACTCACATGGGTCTAATTTATGTAAATCCAGAAGGAGTAAATGGAAAACCTGACCCAATGAAGACAGCACTCCATGTAAGAGAAACTTTTGCAAGAATGGCTATGAATGATGAGGAGACTGCTGCATTAACAGCAGGAGGACACACTGTTGGAAAAGCTCATGGTAATGGAGATGCTTCAAAGTTAGGAAGAGAGCCAGAAGGAGCAAATATTGAGGATCAAGGGTTTGGATGGATTAATCCAACTCTTGATGAAAAAGGCCCAGTAACAAGTGGTCTTGAAGGAGCTTGGACCACAAACCCTACAAAATGGGACAATGGTTACTTTGAAATGCTTTTTAATCATGAATGGGAATTACAAAAAAGTCCGGCTGGTGCATGGCAATGGGAGCCTGTAGACATCCTGGAAGAGAATAAGCCAATCGATGCTGCTAATCCATCTGTAAGAAAAAACCCGATAATGACTGATGCAGATATGGCAATGAAAATGGACCCTATTTACAGGGAGATTTGTCTAAAGTTTAAAGATGATCAAGAATATTTTTCAGATACATTTGCAAGGGCATGGTTTAAACTTACTCACAGAGATATGGGACCAAAAACAAGATATATTGGACCTAATTTTCCAGGAGAAGATTTAATTTGGCAAGATCCAGTTCCATCTGGAAATAAAGACTATGATGAGAATGATGTTAGGGCAAAAATTTCCAGCTCAGGATTATCAATTTCAGACAGAGTAGTAACAGCATGGGATAGTGCTAAAACTTTTAGAACCTCTGATTTAAGAGGGGGAGCAAATGGTGCAAGAATATCCCTTTCTCCACAAAAAGATTGGGATGCAAATGAACCTAAAAGACTTGTTAAAACTCTATCAATTTTAAAAACAATTGCATCGGATACAGGTGCAAGTTTAGCTGATACTATTGTTATAGCTGGTAATCTAGCAGTTGAAGAAGCTGCAAAGGCAGCAGGATATAGTATAAAAATACCACTAGTAAAAGGAAGAGGAGATGCATCACAAGAAATGACAGATGTTGATTCATTTTCAAATCTTGAGCCAGCAGCTGATGCATTTAGAAACTGGTCGAGTGGAAAATCTAAATCAAGCCCGGAGGAGCTTATGGTGGATCAAGCACAACTTTTAGGCCTAACAGCTCCTGAGATGACTGTTTTGCTGGGAGGTATGAGAGTTCTTGGTGCCAATCATACTAATAGCAAAGCAGGAGTTTTCACAGACAAAGAGGGCGCTTTGACTAATGATTTTTTTGTAAACCTTACCGACATGAATAACACATGGAATATTATTGGTGAGCACAAGTATGAGTTGAAGGACAGACAATCTGGAGATCTTAAATGGACAGCTTCATCTGTTGATTTAGTGTTTGGATCAAACTCAATATTAAGGTCTTATGCTGAACTTTACGCTCAGGATGATAATGAAGAAAAATTTGTAAATGACTTTTCAAAAGTATGGGCAAAAGTCATTAATGCAGATATTTTTTAAACTTTTAGATAAAAAACAGGTCTAAACGGTACTATGAAACAGTTTTCATAAGTTAATTGATTGTTTTGTGTACCGGCCTAGGCTTTTTAAGCTCTAGGCCTTTTTTAAATTTAATAATTCTTTATATTTAACGTTCTTAAAAAAATATTATTATGAAAAACAAATTATCATACTTTTTGTTAGCGACTCTTTTTTTAATTTCAGTCGATACTGTTAAATCACAAGAGTATTATGTAAAGTCAAATCTTGAAAACCTTGAAATTGAAGTAGGAGAGGTTTTTGAGCCATCTACATATGCAGTTGACGAAAACGGGAAAATTACCGCATGTCCAAATCTTGTATATTATAATAAGAACGGTGCTTTAAACAGAGATGATGGAATAAGCGTTAGTAGAAGAAGCGGTACAATTAGAGGTGAAGAGCCTGGCAATCATAAAGTTGTTGCTCTATGTTTGGGTCTTACTGATGGCTGGTTAGGTAGAGATTTTGATGTTAAAGTAAGTTATGCACAAGCCAAAGACCTAATTGTAAAATTAAATTCAGACCAAGTTTTTGTCGGAAGCTATGTTCAGCCTTCCTATGAGATTACGGACAACTATGGATTTACAAGATATGATGCAAACATAAAGGTTGAACCAAGTAATGATAATATTCAGATTGACGCCCTTAATAATATTAAAGCTATTAAGCCAGGAAAAGTTACATTGACGTTTAGTCTTGACAATGTTGAAGCAACTATCAATTTAAATGTAGTCAAAAACCCCATCAATAACCTTGTGCTTTCTTCGGACTTGAACACAGCAAGAACAGGAGACGTTGTTACATTTAGCACTATGGCTTATGATGATAAAAATAGAATTATTTCGGATTTACCCATAGTTTACTCATATTCAGGAGAGTCATTTGATAAGAGTAATACTGCTGCAGCTATGATTAGAGATGACGGAAAGTTTGTTGCTGAAACTGCAGGAAAATATCTAATTACAGCAACTGCTGGACAAAGATCTACATCAATTCCTCTTGTGGTATATGATAGGGGAATTCAAAGAGAGGTTATTAATGTAGGAACAGGGATTGTTCAAGAGAGACATACATCTGATTTTTGGGTGTTTGAGGGTGTTGACAATAGAGACTATGCTGTTTCTGGAACATGGGGTGCAGATGGTACAACTTATTTTTGGGACGTAACTGATCCTGGACAAATTCGTAAAATTGACAGTATTAAGGTTGATGCCAGAACAGTAAATGATGTTAAGGTTTCTGAGGATGGAAAAATTTCAGTTATTAGTAGAGAAGGAGCATCCAATAGAAAGAATGGTATTGTCATTATTGACACAACAAACCCTTATGATGTCAATATAATTTCTGAGTATACAACAAACCTAACAGGTGGAGTACACAATGTATTTATCTACGAAAATCATGTATATGCGCTTAGTAACGGTGAAAGGTTTTATGTAATTAATATTGAAGATCCAAGCAATCCATATGAAGTAGGGATGTTTGAAATAGGAGAAAAAGGCCAGGCTATTCATGATGTTTGGGTTGAAGACGGAATTGCATATACCTCAAATTGGAAGCATGGCGTTTACATTATCGATGTTGGAAATGGTGTTGCAGGAGGATCACCAAGCAATCCTGTTGTTATGTCAAATTACAGTTATGAGTCGGGAGCACATCATGCAACATTTCCATTTAAGAGTAAATCTACAGGGAAATTCTATACAATATTAGGTGATGAAATTTTCCCTCAAGGAATTGATTTATATAGTACAAATGAAACCGCAGGATTCCTTCATTTTGTAGATTTTACAGATATTGATAATCCTGTTGAAGTTGCAAGATATGAGCTCCCAGGTCATGGTTCTCATAACTATTGGATAGAGGATGATATCCTATATGTTGCAATGTATACAGGTGGTGTTAGAATTGTTGATATTAGCGGAGAACTTATGGGAGATCTGTTTAGACAAGGCAGAGAAATTGGCCATATAAACACAGGTAATGCAAATGGCTTTATACCAAATGCAACAATGACATGGGGAGCTCAGCTATACAAAGGACACGTTTTTTACTCAGATCATAATGGAGGAATAGGCTCCTCAAAAGTTTTACCTATTAAGCCTGATAATTCCAGAATAAATGAGTATTTAGATAGACCTAGATTAATAGATTAAATATGTTTAGAATTTTTATTGCACTTCTTTTTATTAATTTTTGCTACTCTCAGAGTTACTACGTTTATGTTGCAGCAGAGTCTGATGACACTGTTTCAGTATTAAAATTTGATGGTGATAATTTTGAAGAAACAGATAGGGTTACTGTGGGTATTATGCCAACTGAAAATGAAGGTCCTCATGGAATTACTATAGACCCATCAGGTAAATATTGGTACCTAACTCTAGCTCATGGAAGTCCAAACGGCTCATTAGTTAAATATTCAACCGAAAACAATGAACCTTTATCAAAAGTAGAGCTGGGACTTTTTCCAGCAACAATGCAGATATCGCCAAAAACAGGACTGTTATATGCTGCCAATTTCAATCTTCATGGCTTGATGAGAACCAGCACCGTGTCTGTAGTAGACCCTGAAAACATGGTAGAAATAACAAAAATAAAAACAGGGATAATGCCTCATGGATCTAGAATCTCTATTGACGGAACAACTCATTATTCTGTAGCTATGATGTCTGGTGAACTCTTTGAAATCGACGCTTTAGACTTATCTGTTAAAAGAATATTAAGCCTAGATAATAATAGCAATTATAGAAATGCTATGCACCACTCTAGGGTAAAACCAACATGGGTCACGCCACATCCAAATGGAAAGAAATTATATATAGCTGGAAATGGTTCGGATGAAATATTCGTTGTTGATTTAGAGTCATTTTCAGTTGAAGATAAATTAAGTACGGGAAAGGGTCCATACAACCTGGCTATTTCACCAGATGGAAAGACTTTATTAGCTACTCTTAAATCAGAAGGAGCTGTTTCAATATGGTCTTTAAAAAACAATAAACTTCTGAAAAAAATTAAAAATACAACTAGTATTCCTCATGGTGTTGTTATTTCACCCGATAATAAATACGCTTTTGTATCTGTCGAGGGAGTTGGTGGAGACCCTGGAAAAGTAGATGTAATAAACCTTGAAACTTTATCTCTTCAAGGATCGATTAATGTCGGAAAACAGGCTGGAGGAATAGCTTTCTGGAAAATAGAACAATAGTAACTTTACTATATGATCAATTCTTCAGAAATAAGAGACTTTTTCCCTTCTATTGGAAGAATTGATCATAATAACAATCAAATAATTTACTTAGACGGTCCGGGTGGAACACAAGTTCCAATTCAAGTAATTGAAGCCATTTCACAATATTACATTAGATCAAATGCTAATACTCATGGTGAGTTTATAACTAGTCAAGAGACTGATAAAGTAATGGATGATTTAAGGCTAAAAATGTCAGAATTTCTTGGCTCAAATAGTCCTGAGACAATTTCGATTGGTCAAAACATGACATCTTTAAATTATAGTCTTGCAAGAGCTTTATCTAAAAAGTTTAATTCAGGAGATCAGGTTATTATAACCGAATTAGATCACGAGGCTAATAGGGGGCCATGGAGAGTTCTTGAGGAGGTTGGTGTTAAGTTAACTGAGGTAAGGCTGCTTCAAAATGGAGAGCTTGATTATGAAGATTTTAGAAATAAGATTAACGATAAAACAGTAATGGTTTGTATGGGTATGTCGTCAAATGCCCTAGGAACATTGAATGATTTTAAGTTAGTCAAATCTTTTCTTCCAGAAAACTGCCTGTTCTTGCTTGATGCTGTTCACTTTGCTCCTCATTTCTCAATTAATGTAAAAGAGCTTGGATGTGATTTTCTGCTATGCTCTGCATATAAGTTTTATGGCCCACATGTTGGCTTTTTATATTCCAAAAAGGGTTTATTAGAACAACTAAAAACTGATCGTTTGGTAGTTCAGGATCAGAAGGCGCCCTATATAATTGAGACAGGCACTCTCAATCATGCCGCTTGCGCAGGAGTCTCATCTGCAATTGACTTCATAGCTAATATAGGAGATGGTAATTCATCTAGAGATAAATTAATAAATGCATTTTCTAAAATAAGTAGCCATGAATTTGCACTTGCCAAACAGCTGTATGAATCTATAAATAATTTAGATAAGGTAAATGTTGTAGGTAAAGATTTTTCAGACGCAAAAAGAACACCAACCGTATCATTTGTTCACTCTGATTATACGCCTCAAGAAATATGTAAGGCTCTTGCCTCTGAAAACATATGTGCTTGGGACGGACACTTCTATGCTTTAAAAGCTATTCAGCAACTTGGGCTTGAAGAAAGTGGCGGGGTAACCAGGCTTGGAATTTCTATATATAACACAAAGGAAGAAGTTGAAAGAGTGGTCTCGGTTATTTCAAAACTATAGACTTTAACCTTGTAGTTTTTTTCTCATCCATTTGTCGAAAATCATAAACACATCTTTGCTTGCGTAATTTAAATCCTGAATATTTAAATATTTGACGTCTTTTGTGTCATCCAATTTTTCTAAAATTGAAATAAATTGTCTAGCATTAAGGTTTTGAGTTTGCTTGACTTCTTTTAATTCTTTGGCCTCTTTTATTATTGCCCTATTTTCTTTTATTAATAAATGCCAACAAAGACTATATGGCATAAACTGATCAGAATTTCGAAACTTATATTTAATCTGATCTATGAGAGTCTCGGGATTCTTATTGTAAAAATCTTTAATTAATGATTTAATTTGCGGTCTTGCAGTATGATAAGACTTAAAATATTCTTTTTTAAAACCACTGATGTTCGCTGCCTTTGATTGTGAGGCATTAAAGCCTGGCCTTAGACCAAGTAATTTTTTAAATGTTCCAGATAAAACTTTAAGGGGGTTTATGCTATAGTTTGTAGCCCATTTGCCAATTAACACGGCCTTATTTTTTATAAACCAATCTTCCTCACTAATATTGTTTATTAAAAAAACATCATCATTAAAATAAACGAACGTTTCAGACAGATCTTCTACTCTATGGAGCATGGCATCAATTGATCTAATATTAAATGTTGGTAAATATTTTTCATAACCTTTAAAAATTTCTTTGTGGTCAACAATCTTAACTTTATTGCTTACTATAAGGTCTTCCAGACCCTTAAAATTGGGCTTTTGGTTGTCCGTAACAATGAATATTCTTCTTACAAATGGAGCAAATCTTAAAATAGATTTTACGCAATATTCAATTTCATTAGCCTGTAAATACTGCTTTTTATAGTTTGTTGACGTGGTTAAATGGTTGTCTATTTTCTTTTTATAATCTTCATCAGATCCGTCAACCCAAGTAATAACTGCATCTATGCTTCTCATTTAAACAAAATAAAAGAGTTTATCAATGCTAACTTCAAGTGAAGAAGAAATCTTTAATGCCACATCAAGCCCTGGAATGAATTTGTTTTTTTCGATTGAAATAATAGTCTGCCTGCTAACGCCTACCTTTATAGCTAAATCTTCTTGTGTTAAGCCTCTACCTTTTCTATAATCTTTTACCCTATTAACTAGCATTTGTAAAATAAACTTTACAAATATAATAAATTTTTTGTAAAATAAACTTTACATATTAATTAAAATTAATAATATGTAAAATAAACTTTACTTTGTAATTGTTAAGCTTACTTTACATTTACCCATTCATCAATACTTTTGAATATAGAACAAAGACTTTTGCCTTTTTTAGTAAGGGAATATTCAACTCTTGGAGGAATTTCATTATACTGTTCTCTTAGGACTAACCCATCTTTAATTAACTCTTTTAGTTGATCTGTTAGTACTTTCCTAGAAATATTATCAATACTTACAGCTAAAAACCCGAATCTTATAGACTCCTTTTTTCTAAGACGGTCAATGATTACTAATTTCCATTTACCACCTACCATAGATGTAAATTCAGATACAGGACACACTTTTTCTTTCATTAGTTACAAATTTATTCCTACAATATATTAGTTACTTTTTAGTAACAAGTTACAATTTGTTTCAATAATTGCTATTATTGTTTTTCAAAACTACTTCTTTTTTTAGTTTTATAAAAAAAGATGTTAAATAATAATTAAAACTAAAGTGTTTATTCTTCACGAATTTTCATTTTTCTAGTTTTACGCAAATTTTAAACAAATGAAAAAATTATTCACTTTTTTAATGTTAACCGTATTAGCTTCATGTAATACTAATCCAAACCAAGCTAGTACACAGCAAGCACAAGGTGTTGCAACAGCTGATAATATTTATAATATAGAGACTGCACAGAGCCAAATTACTTGGACAGGTAGAGAAGTATCTACAAGTTCTCATTATGGAACTTTAGATTTTGTTTCTGGTAATTTTGAAATTTCTAATGGTGCAATTGTAAATGGCGAGTTTATTGTTGATATGACTTCAATAAATAATCAGGACATGGAAGGAGATAGTAAGGCAAGATTAGAAGGTCATTTAAAATCAGATGACTTTTTTTCTGTAGAATCATATCCTACAGCAGCTATATCAATTAACAGTTCTGAATTAATATCAGATGGTAAATGGAATGTCTCAGCAGATTTATCCATCAAAGGTTTTACTCACCCAGTAAATTTTGAGATGATAAGCTCAGAGGATGGTTGGTCTGCAAATCTTGTATTTGATAGGTCAAAATATGATGTAAGGTTTAGATCAGGATCGTTTTTTGAAAATCTTGGTGATAAACTTATATATGATGATATCGAATTATCTATTAACTTAACAACTTTATAATATGAATTACGATAGACCTCAATGTGGTTGTGGTAACACAAATGACCCAAATGGTTACTGTGATGGTTCACACAACAAAAAATAATGAGTAAAATTCTAGCTTTTGGTGCATCGTCATCAAATAACTCAATGAATAAAAAACTTGCCTCTTTTGTAGCGAATAAAATTGCTCCTCAAGAGGCAATTCTTATTGATTTAAATGACTATGAAATGCCAATTTATAGTGATGACAGAAAAAAAGCTGATGGTATCCCTGAAAAAGCATATGAATTTAAAAACCTTATTAAAGCTTCAGACGGAATAATTATATCACTTGCAGAACATAACGGATCATACACTGCTGCATTTAAAAATATTTATGATTGGATATCTGTAATTGAAGAAATTGTGTGGAACTACAAACCCATTCTACTTCTCTCAGCATCAAATGGATCAAGAGGAGGTAAATCAGTTATGAGTGCTGCCTTATCAAGATTTTCTATACAGAGTAAATTTGAGATACCAAACTTTAGCTTGCCAAAATTTGAAGAAAATTTTTCTGAAAAAGAGGGTATAACAAATAAAAAACTAATGGGCTTATTAGAAAAGGAAATTAAAATCTTTTTAAATCAAATTAATTAGTACCCGTCACAATTAGGGTCCCCCCCCAATCTTTATCTTTTCCATTTCGCCAGGACTTAACATCTTTTAACCCTACCTTTTTAAAAAACCCTTTCCATTCTTTTTCAGAGTAAAGCTTCATAATCGTAATACAACATTCTTCTGGCCATGAATGCGAAGCTTTATTTTCTTGATAATAATCAATCCCCATTATTAATCTACCTCCACTTTTTATCCAATTATTATTTATGTGTTTAACTAGTAACCCCGGGTTCTCGAAATAATAAAACACTTCCATGGAGAGGACTATATCAACTTTTTCTGAAGGAATCCAATTAAGTAAGTCTTCACAATAATATTGATTTTTATTATCAAGCCTCTTTGCTTTGGTTATCATATTTGAAGAGCCATCAACACCAATAGCACGAGAACACTTATCATCATTGGAAGTGTGTCGTATTACCCACCCATTTCCACATCCAGCATCAATTAAAGAATATTCTGATAATCCATTACATGCAAAATCAAGCATATTCATTACTGAGTCATGATGATGCTTTTCCATACCCTCATCTTTTCCATTTTGAGCCCACTCACTAAAAACATTTATTGGTGTATCCATTAATTTACTTCGATTAAACTGTGAGATACTTTAGAGTCACACATGTTTACAATATACAAATTAGAGTTATTCAAATCGTCTATCTGAGTGTAGACCTGCTCATTAATTAATTCGTTAACAAAGTTTGGAATTGTATTGCTATGCCCAACAACAAGAACTATCTCACCTTTATTTGATGAAATAAAATCCTTATAATCAATACTGGAAGGAGAGTATAAAATTGTAGCTAAACCCATTGCCTCTTGAAGTGGTTTAACGGTTTCAATAGTTCTCTTATAATTTGTTGAATATATTTTTGAAATGTCTTTATCTATAAAATATTCTTTCCAATTTAAGGCTCTGATAATTCCCTTTTCATTTAAAGCAGGATCTCTATCAGATTTATTTGTTCTTACTTTTTCAGCATGTCTTATTAAGTAGAAAGTTGAGCAATCATTTTCAGGAATTGAAAAAGCAAGAAAAATTATTAAAAATAGTTTCACAGAACAAGTTTCCTCCTACTTATTGAGTATACCATATAAGCTATTATAAGAATAAAAATTTCCCATAGAAGAATGTAATATGGCCAATCACCAATTACCAATGGATTATCTACCTCCG
>Ga0255766_10001739_pt1 | contig 19763 bp, 6 predicted proteins | sample 071ome_23_FD_179966 | JGI IMG/M metagenome (GOLD analysis project Ga0255766, IMG submission 179966) | Coastal salt marsh microbial communities from the Groves Creek Marsh, Skidaway Island, Georgia - 071403BT metaG (version 2) | ecosystem: Environmental > Aquatic > Marine > Intertidal zone > Salt... | reverse complement strand
AGTATCACATGGATTTGGTGAAGGAGATTTATTAACAATACGTAAAGTAAAATATAATCCAGATTTAATTAAAGATGACCCGTATGGAGATTTAATACGACACACAGATGGTATCTTTAGTACCCATATGAATCAAATAGATTATGATGATTGTGGAATGCTAATAGAAGTTGCCCAAATAGTAAACCCACATCGTTTTAAGGTTTTAAAAGAAGGATACTCATGCAGTTCAAAAGCAAATGAATTTTTTCATGCATATGATTTAAGTACAACACATTATTTGACCGCTACAAATGGAAAGTCTTTAGAATATTGGGCAAAATATTTTAGTCCTGTTTATATGGACGGAACGATTACCGCAAATAGTTATGGTGAGTATATTCTTGATGGTGGAAATGTCCAAAGAACTATAAAATTATGTTCTAAGGATACATATACAGACAGATTAAGATTTAATTATAATGTAGAACAATTCAGTTTTTCATATTGGCTAGGAAGTACAGCAGTAAATATAGAAGTAAATAATAATGTGGTTGAATTAAATCCAGGGTCTAATCATTCATCTGGTAATCCAACTACAGATGATGGAACATTTATTCTTAGTATAAAGGATGATGTAGTTTCTCCCGCAAATCTATTAGATACATATTTACTTAAAGTTGTAGAGTACGAATATGTACAGACTTAATACTTATAATAAAAAAATAAATGGCCTATAACGTTGTATTACCCGCTACATTTGTTTTGAGTTTTTTCACTAATTTCTCAAGTTATAAAATATTAGACTCTTCTGGAACAGACGTTAGTCAATGGTTTCAAATAGAAGATGCAACTAGTGGATGGGGAGATGTCAAACTACATGGATGGAATTATTATCCTCCTTCACCTGTTACTACTACAACAAGTAATCCTTATGCTGGTGCTAGAACTCAATATTATGACCATTCTACTAAAGTATTGTGGAATTCGCTTAGTAGTGACAGGACTATTGGATATGCTACTAATGGTTGGGGAGGTACGCTAGAACCTAGAGCCATTTATATCAAAAAATGTTTAGATACATCAAAGGTATCGCCAGGTACATTTAAACTAGTGTGGAGTGGAGAAGTTCAAACAAATGACAGTGGTTATATGTGGAAAAGAAATTTTAATATTGAACAACAAATTAATTTTGATTTTTCTGAACAAGATATAACACCTGGAGCAATAGTTAAAGGAGAGGCAGTTAGTGGATTTTATAATGATTATTGGATAGCATATGATGTATTTGCGACTCCCAAAAAAATATATGTAAGAATGTCTAGTGCTTATTATGGTAATAGAGTACCGAGACAATCAGCAAGTAATTCAAATTATGGAATTGGTGGTGTAGTAGTAATTAAATGGAGAACAACAAACTGGCCTAAAGGAGACCGCGGAAGAGGTCGAGATGAAAGGATGATACTAAATGCTTTTGGTGATAGTGTGTATGGTTTTAACTCATTCAATATACCAACAGATGTTGGTGATATTGCGGTAAAATTTGATGTTGATTCATATTTTAAAAATCCGGCTGAAATTTATTTTCATAGACAAGTTGGACCAACATTACCACCGGAACCTTCTTGTGCCGGTATTTGGGATAGTGCAACAGGAGTTACTGTGTGGAACAATGTAGCATACAGTGCGTACACATATGGAACAGTGAGCAGTTTAACTCAAGCAATTTATAGTGAAACATATAAGCAGTCTACAATTACAATAAACGATAATTCAACTGTAGAAAATATAGATAGCAGTTTACTAATGAATGTGTTGGAAGGTCTTTTTGATGCTCAATCTTCTATGAAAGGATTCAAATATTATCTTTTAACTGGTATAAAAACTGCAACCACCTTTAAGATATACGCCACAAATACTTTAGTGTTAATAAGATATTTTGAATACACGCACACAAATAATTCTATAGCTCCGCAAAGAATAGTTGCCTTTGGTTTTTGCGGTACATCAGAAACAGGTCCAAGATTACCAGGAATTATATTTTCAAATACTATTAGTACGCCCCCATCAGGTCAACCCGTTTTAACTCCAGGGTCAGGCTCTACACAAACACCAACTACAATTCAATCAACGACTTCTAATGCAGGTGTTTCTGCACAATCGAATTCTTACATTTATAGACTAATAACATTTACATAATTAAGGATATTATAATGCTTGGAACATTTTTTAAAAAAATCAAAGGTGTATATGAAGAAGTAATAGGTACAGCAACTGTAGTAGCACCTGAAGTTGTAGTGAATAAACAATGGGACCCGAGTTCGGATGAAATAGGAAATGCAATGAAAGTTCCTTCTAAGCATTTTTATGATTATTTGGGACCTTATATTTGTACTGATGAAGCACTTAGAAATGGACCTTTTAAAAATGAATTGGGTGAGGAAACAGTGGGATTCGGATTGGGTCATGAACCTTACAATAATGATTTAGGAAAAGCTTTAGATAGAAAAGTTTTTAGCTCTCCTGCTCCTATGTCATTTACAATTGATTATTCTGATGAGGGAGAAACTGATATATTTCGACAAGATGTGACAACTAAAAGCAAAACTTATGATAAAAGTAACAGTAAGTATAAAAATTGGACAATGTTGCAAGAATTTTATCAATGGCTAGGTGATTGGGGAGATACTGAAAATGGTTTTGAAACAAGTGTTACTTTGAAAGTACAGCAGCAAATGAGATGTGACCGTGTTCCTGGAAATATTTTTGGAGACTTAACTCCGACTGGAGCATTTGGAGTTCTTTTTATTGGAGCATCAAATGATGATTCTCCAGTTGAGTATAATAGTGGTTATAATAGAATGGGTACACCAATAAAAGGATTTAAAAAATTTTATAACCAATATTTTAGTACTGGACATTTTAGAGGAGGTAATGATAGTTTTGCCACAAGAGTGTATATTGTAACAATATATAGAAAACCTTATGACACTTCTTTTTTAATACGTGGACATGCAGCGGCAAGAGGTGGACAATATGACCCTTTATTTTCTCCAATAGGTTGTAGTATTCCAGATCCAGGAGTAAACATCCCAGGAAATGGAGGTGTTACTGTACCTGTGGGGTCTTTAGTATGTGCCGCACTTAACCTTATTTTTAAACCAATTATTGACATACTTAATGCAATTATAGCATTTATATTTGGTTTAAATACAGATAACTATGTCGGTAGTATGGTTCAAGAAGTAGATGTTATTTCAAGAACATTCATGTCTATTGATAAGAAAGAATGGATGACACATCCAGCACAAACTAAATTTTATCCTACAGCAACAACTGCAACTCCACCAACAATAAGAGAATATTTTCATACTCAATTTTATTATCCTTATGTAAATAAAAATCCTTTATATGCATTTACAGATACTTTTAATTATAAAGAACCGTATCTAAACAATAAAGTTGTTGAAAATACAATGTACAACGATAAAGTTCAAATTGAACATCCTCTAGTTAAAAAGTATAAATATTTTGTACCGAGTTTATTTTCATTATTATATGAAACAAATATTGGTGTATTTTATGAACAATTAAGTAAACAATTGTCAGGTCAAGGAATTCCCCAAAGTTTACATATAAAATTACAAAATCATCTAACACCATCAGAACCCGGAGCATTTACAAAAAAACAAGAAGCATGTTTATTTGATGCAATTTTTCCAACAAACGAATCTATTTGGAATTCATATCTAGAAGACACGGGATGGACAAATGCTGGTAAATGTGATGCTGGGTTTTTAGGAAATTTTATTTCAGGAGCAACTGTACCCGCAACTCCAAATTCTGGATTACCAGCAGATTATTCAAGCGCACTAGGTGATTACGGAATAACAGCATCAATCGCAGAAGCAGAAAACGTTATTGGTGAATTTAGTTTTATAAAGTCTCAAGTAGAAGCATGTGGTGGAGATTTGGCGGCTTGGACTGAATCATGTAATTTACACTGTTACGAATTATCAACAGGCACTCCTAAAAATTTGGCATTGAAGTTAGCTCAATTTATTGTTTGGTATCTTGAGCCAAATGGAATTGCTGAACAAACTAGAATGTCTGCTAAATCTTTGATTGATTATGAAAAATTAGTCGATGAAGATATAATTGAATATCGAAATTCATCAGATGCTGTTGGAGGAATAGACTTTAAACAGTATCATATTGTTGGCACAGACATATATCCAAGGAATTGTGTATAAATGGAAAAACAAGACCAAGAGCAAACAAAAAAAGATTTAAAAAGACAACTGGATGATTTGCTCAGAATCAAAAATAGTATGGACGTTGTACTTGATAATGTAAACAAATTAGAAAAAGTTTTATCTAAAAAGAACAAATGAGTGGAAAAAGATATCCTGGTGGTGCGGCAGGTGTTGGTAGAGAACTAACAGAGTTCGGCAATGAATTAGCAGGCAAACAATACGATGATATAAATTCTGAATGGCAGACCATACAATTGGGTGCTAATTTTATTGGTCCAAGTTTAGAGGATTCTGAATATTTGTTGAATCAAGTACAAAAAATAGAAAACAATGTAATTTTTGTATTTGATTTTGCAATTACAGCAATTTCATTGTATAGAGATTTTTTATTCTTTTTACCCAACTTCATGAATGCCGTAGTCACATATATTGCGGGTATTTTATATAATGCATTGGATGCTTTTTTAAGACTTGGTATGTATGCACTTGTTGTTCCACCAAACCTTTCTGATACAAGTTACAAAGGTCTTCCAACAACAAATTTAAAAGAACAAGCAAGTAATGCTTATAAAAAGTTTTATGATTATTCTGACCCAAACATTCCTTATTATCTTCCATTTGAAAAGGGTTTGGCAGAACAAATTATAGACAGCGGAGAAAAGCAAAAAAATAAATTAAAATATTATTTTGAAGACTCTGCGTTAGCAGGAAATTTAAACCCATCTGGTGAAAAACGTCCATACATGGAAAGAGATTTCTTAGATTTTGAAAAATCTGTAGAAAACCTTTCTCGACCTGGAGGAATATATGATGCAATCTATCTTTACTTTAGTATTAGTTATACAGGTGCAAGCTCAAGGGCTATTGAGAATTTTATAAATGCAATGGCAATGATTTCAGATGTATTTAAATTCCCAACTATCGAAGGTCTTCTAAAGGAATATGATTCATTATTCAGACCAAAAAGAAAAAGAATACAAGTTTTATGTACAGATAAAATAGCTGGTGTTTCTCAATCATCAATGAGTAAAGCTAAAGAAAATGTACGTAAGATAGATTTAGAAACAAATAAACAAGTTTACGTTGATCCAGACCTTGAAAATTTTAGAATATTTGAATCTGACCCATCGTCTTCAATGACACCAGAAAAAAAGGCAAAGATATCTGATTTATTTCAAGAACAACTAGACTATGATGTAGATTTATTAAGCAACCTACAAGAGCAGGGATTTAGTGTATTAGTTGAATTTAATAAAAAAAATAATGTTGAATATCAACAATTAGAAAAAGACATTGCTATATTAGAAGATGAAATAGGTTATTATGATTTCAAAACATATGTAATTGATTTCTTAAATACAACTTCAAATGTTCTCGATTTTGATGCATTTTATAATAATTTAAAAAACAATGAACAATCATTTGTTCCTGGAACACCTGCTAATTATGCAAACGTAATTTCATTTAAAGGACTACGTACTGATTTTTATGCTCAATATGACTTTTATTATGGTGTGAAAGATAAGTCAACTGAACTGTCTACCGCGGCTTTGAACAATATGACTTCTATAATGAGCAAAATACTTGACGTAGCCGAAAACATTCGTAATGAAATCGTGGTATCAATTACTCCTCCTAATTTAGCACAAGCAGATAGAATAGCTAAACTTCAAGAAAAAATAGACCAATTAGCTGAAGTTGAAAGTACCATTGAAGAAAACACAAAGGAATATTTAGAAAACGATGTAGCAAACAGAGTAGAAAAAACTATTTCTGAAAAAAGAAAACAAATTGATTATATTAATGGTTTAACAGGAAATACAAGTGAAGTAATTACAGACCTCAGTAAAGCCGCTCAAATAACTTTTTGTAAAAATTTTTATGCCAATTCCGGAAGAGCGTCATTGTATGAAAGTTATTTAGAAAAATTTTATAACTTTAATACAAAAGCAGATTCTGATTTTATGTATGAATTTGTAATAGAAGTTGATGCCACTGCCGGTGAATTTTCTACCAAAGTTGATTCCTTTCATGCAGGACAATTTGTGCAAATAAGAGAAAATGTTGGTGGTGGTAGTTATGCATACCGAGGTAGTGGTGTAATTGTTTCTGAAGTTGAGGAGGTATTTGAGGATGCCGGGTATGGAACTTGGGTTAAAGCAAATTTTTCAGATATTATAGGATTAACTGCAGATATAAAAAGACTGCAAAATGAAATAATGGGATTTCAAAATTTATTTGAACCAAATACTACATTCTTTGACCTTATAATACAATGGCTCAAAGATGTTAAAGCTAGAATATTGGAAGTTGTAGACCTTTTAAAAAATTTAATTGAGTTAATAAAATTATTATTATCTGTTAATTTTGAAGGTAAAGTTCAGGGTAAATATATTCGCAACGAAGAATATGACAGAATGGCAATAGGATTAACAGATACAAGTAATCTTACATCGGGTACAAGTAAATCTAATTTTAAGCCAAGTAATCTTTCATCAGTACAAAGATACTTATCTCAAATTAGAGAACTTGATAAACAAGAAGCAGAAAATTTTAGAAATGAAATAGACACACTATTCACAAAAACTGCAGTGAGTGATGATGATGATAGAAAACAAACACTAAGCGATAAAAGTATAATTGATGCTGCATATCCTAATAAGGCAGCAATGTTATCAACTGCAGAAGCATTGAGAGATGGTATAAAAAATGAACTGAAAAGTAGAACAAATAGTATTTTAAATCTTTTTGATTTAGGTAGTTCTTTGTATGCTAATCTTGAAGATGTTGGTATAGTACCAGTAGAAGAAGGAAAACAAATAGAAAAAGACAATAAGATTACTTATTATAAAGCAAAAACTTTTGTAGAATTGGCGAAGGCAGAATCTCAAATTACTAAAGAATTTGGATTTTCGTTGATATTACTGAGTTATTTACCAAAGGGCATACCTTTTTATCCAGTAAGATTTTTGGCTCAACAATTAGGACTAATAGAACAAACTGTTAAAGTATCTGCAACAAAAGTATATGTACAGGATTTGGGAAGTCCAGACCCTCAAGTATTGAATGAGCTTGAAGATTCTGTTCTTGCTGGACTAATGCCAAATAAAACAAAAGCTGATTTAATAAAAAGTTTATCTAAAGTAAGTCAAGAAACAAGTCCAACTGCTGTAATTGCTCCAGCTCCTGTACCATTAGATGTTAAACTAGAACCATTGACATCAACAATAGATTTTTCTTTTGTTGATTCGGAAGTGAATGCACTCGCAACTGATACAACATTTTTAACTGTTGGTGGGTCAAATATTCAAATATTAAAAAGTTTAAATCGTAAGTATTTGGCAGGCGCAAAACTACTACCAACTAATGCAAGTGCTTTTCAATTGGGTAGCGGCACAAATGCGGTAAATTCAAATCATAAATATTTGTATAGATTTGATTTGAATGCAGGTGCTCCCGGCGGTTGCGGTCCTGATGACCCTGAATTAGATAAAATTCAGATACATTTTGGAGTGTTTCAGGCCAATCAACCTAATATTGCAATTAAAGCATTTGAGTTGAATAGTGATGGCAATCAAATATTTAGATTTGGAAGAAGAACTGAAAAAACATTTAAAGGTGAGATTTATCTAAAACAAGATAAAAAATATATTATACCATATATTTTAATTGGTTATGACGATTTAGATTCTCTTGATATTTTTACATTTGAATTAAAAAATACACAAATATACTTCTACAGAGTAGCATAATAAATAAGTAAGTAGGTTTATGTCAAGATTATCAGATTTTGATTTAACATTTATTGCACATCCACGCTCCGGACGTGTGAAGAATCTTGATGCAAAAACTGCTATTTATAGAGCATTGAATCATATTTTAATGATAAGACCTGGCGAGAAGTTCTATAATGAAAATTTTGGTATTGGTTTACAAAATCAATTATTTGAGCTAAGTGATTTTATTGCAATAGATGTTCTTAAAACAGAAATAAAAAATCATATAAAAAATTATGAACCAAGAATAATAATAGAAGATGTTATTATAGAAGATAATTTGCATAATTTAGAAATTACAATACAATTTTATTTAAAATCAAATCCTCAAGAGTTGTTAACTTTTGAAAGAACACTAAGAAGAATCAGATAATCAATGTCAAAGATACCTACTGAAACTATAAGCGAATTAGACTTTACTGAAATTCGTAAAAGTTTTTTATCTTATGTTAAAAATAATTCTGAATTTTCTAACTATGACTTTGAAGCATCCGGTCTTAATTTTATCGTAGACCTACTTGCATATAATACCCAATATAATGCATTTTATCTAAATCAAATTGCAAGTGAAGTGTATTTAGATACTGCACAAAAAAGAAAAAATGTGGTATCTATTGCTAAACAAATGGGATATCTTCCAAGTTCAAAAAAATCTGCACAGGCACTTGTAAACGTTAGATTAACAAATACATCTAACTTTTCAGGTCCATATACTATAAAAAAAGATACTGTTTTTTTAGGAAGAACGGTTAATGATGATATATTACCATTTGTAACAATAGCGGATTCTAATTTAACAGGAACTGATTTTAGTAAAAATATTACACTATATCAAGGCGTTTTAATAAAAGATTCTATTACTGTTAACAATTTATTAATGGAAAAGCGATATGAAATACCCAGTTCAGATATTGATATTGAAACACTTAAAGTATATGTAAAAGATAATCCAAATTCGATAGAAAGAAAAAGATATTATCGTGCGGTTGATATAACTCTATTGAATGACCGGTCAGAAATATTTTATATTGAAGAAAATTATAATGGAAAATATGAGTTAGTATTTGGAGACGGTACTCTCGGAAAAACAATAAAAAATAATAATGTCATTGAATTAGAATATATCGCAACATCTGGTGAAAATGGAAATGATTGTATATCATTTGATATACAAAATAGAAAAGAAGTTCCAACTACATACACTGTCAGAGCAATTCAATTCTCAACAGGTGGTGCAAATGAAGAAGATATTGAATCAATACGAACTAATGCGAGAAAACAATTTTTAAGTCAAAATCGTGCCGTTACCGAAAGAGATTATGAAATAATACTTTTGAAAAACTTTAATTACATTGATACTATATCTGTTTGGGGTGGTGAAAAAAATGACCCCCCTATCTATGGTAAAATATATTGCGCAGTAAAGCCTAAAAATAGAGCGGTACTAACAGCAGGAGAAAAGGCGGAGATTGAAAGCAAAGTTAATCAATTGAATATGATAACTATAATTCCAGTGATATTAGACCCAGAGTATACTTACATAAAAATCAATGCCGATATTGTTTACAATGCTGAAGAAATAACATCTAGTGAATCTACAATTATAACTAACACCAAAACAGAAGTTGCTAATTATATTCAAACAAATCTTTTAAAATTTAATAGACAATTTCATATATCAGATATTTCTAGACTAATTGATGATTTAGATGTTAACTATGTAGCGACAAATGTAAAAATATCTTTGTATCAAAAAAGAACTATAGATGTCGGAGTATCAACATATTATTACATAAATTTTAATAATGTTATTAAGAAGGGAAGTTTAAACGCAACTCACTTTGATTATCTAGATTCAAATGGAAATTATATTACGGATTGTTATTTAGTAGAAAACGATAATTTTGATGGAATATCAGTTGCTAAAAATTTAACTGTTAATGGTATATCTACCAAACAATACATTGTACGAGATATAGGTTCTTTGAATTATGAAACAGGTGTATTTAAATTAGAAACTTTTGCTCCTTATCTTCCAGGTACATTTACTGAAATGGAGTTTGAAGTAATACCCGATACTTTTATAATTACACCAGCTAAAGAACAAATATTAACATCAACAAATGAAGACATCGTAATTGTTCCTCAAGCATTCACGGACCGTGCATCTACGGCCGCAAATATAACAAAGTCTGGATTTTTTAGAACCGTATGAATTCACCACGGGATTTAATAGAAAGTCAATTTCCTAGTTACTTTCTAGAACAGTATCCACAATTTGTAAAATTTATAGAAGAATATTACGATTTTCTTGAATCTTCAATAGCTATTTTTGAAGATAAAAAGAATTGTAAAGTTGGTGATGTCGTATACGGTTCATTGTCAAAAGCAAAAGCTATTGTCAAAATAATAGCTGGTGACAAAATTTATTTTGATTACGAAACAGAAAATAATAATTTTTATAAAAACGAAATTGTTTTAAATGGAAATACAGGCGAGGTTTATTATTTAAAAAATCTGTACAAAAATATATATTCATTTGCCAGAGACATAGAAGAAAATACAGCATATGATACTGTACAGAACATGTTTAAGAAATATTTCAAAAGAAATATTTCACTTGACCATAGTATCTTCAGTAGATTAGACCCCAAAACTCTTACCAAAAAAATTCTCGACTATTATAAAAACCGTGGTACAGAAAATTCTTACTATTGGTTTTTTCGCATTTTTTTTGATGATTTAATTGACTTATATTATCCTAAAGTTGACATTCTTAGATTATCAGATACACATCATATTGAAAAAAGATGGATACAAATAAAGTATGAACCAACGATAGTTAAATTTGAAAAAACAAGAATTATTGGAAATAAAAGTAAAGCTACTGCTACTGTAAGAAGAGTTCAAGAAAAATCTAGAAACAATCAAACAAAGGCTTATCTAGATTTAATATACGTCAACGGAACATTTTTAGAAAATGAAACTATTACTGGTTATGATATAATAACCGGTGAAAAAATAGTTACAGGTACTATATTACCTTCTATTATAGGTGTTAACATAGAAGATGGTGGTATAGGTCATAAAGTTGGAGATGAATTTACTTTTCATGATGGTATTGGACAAGTCACACATCTAGAAAAATATTCAGTAACAAATATCAATATTTTAAATCCCGGTCATTTTTATAGTGTTGGTAATTATATTGATTTTGATAATCAATATATTGGCGCTACAGCATATGCAAATGCATATGTATCCGAAATTGAACCTAATTATGCATTATCAGATTATGTAAACTTTGTTAATAATACATTAAAATATAATCCAGTTGACCCTTATGAGCCAAGTGATTTATTAGATTATTTAAATTCTAATACCTTTGCCAATACCAATTTATATATTGCATATGATAATCCATACACATTTATTGGTTCTATTAAATCAATAAAAATTGATAAATCTGGTTTGAATTATAGATTCACTCCTAATGTTAATGTTGTAAATCCAAGTTATCAGGCTCAAAATTTATACTTATTTAATTTATTCTTAGATACAACTAATGCTAACACTAATTTTCTGCCAGTAAATAGCATAGTAGCATTAGATGGAGAACCCGCAGTATATGCAGGTCCAAGGGTGATATCAGAAGATGATGTTTATTTTGAAGATATAGATGTATTAGCGGAAGACCCGTATGTAGATACATTTTATGGACATAAGGGATTGATTAAAAGATTAAATCCCGGAACAACAATTGAATTTTTTGCAAACACAAATCCACAAACAACAGCAGATATATTATTAAAAACATACGATGCTAATACTACACTTTCTATAGAAATTTTAAACTATAATAGTTATGAAGCACTTGGAGAAACAGCAAGAATAACTTCTGAATTAGGAGATGGTGTATCTAAAATAAAGATAACTGATCCTGGCATGTTGGTTGAAGAAAAGCATGACATATGTTTTATCAAAGGACCAGAGAAAAGACAAGTTGAATCTAATAATGTAATACATCATCTTGATACAACATTCAGTTACAAACATGGTGTTATATTTGACCCCATTGAAGAGTTCAAAGAAAACAATAGTAACCTTTCTTCGGAAAAACATATACAAGATAATTTTTATTACCAAAGTTTTTCTTATGAAATTACTACCAAAATTCCTGCAGATTTAATTGAACCATTATTGCTTGATGAATTACATCCGGCTGGTTTCATAGCATTTATAAGAAATAAGATAGATGAGGAAGTGAGTATGCATTTGAAAGCATATGAATTTCCAAGAATAGAAATAGAAGCCGAAGGTGCGAAATTTGAACAAGAGGTCATGCCTTATATGGTTCAAATGCAAGAACAATTCCATAACATGAATCGTGATGAAGTTTATTGGGATGCCGGATTCGATAGTGCAGACTACGACCAACTATTTGATAAAGATAAAAATTTAACTTTTGATGGTAACAGGAAAAAACAACTTGAACATTTGTATACCTTTGTTGAAGTAAACAATACTGAAAATGTAGAAATTGAACATTCAGTTGAGCAAGAGTTAGAGAACAATGATTTCATTGATGTGTTTGAAGGGTTTAGATTATATGTAGAAGATTGTTTAATTCGACCAGACTCTAAATCATTTCAAGAGTTTAGAAAATGCGATGATGGTCCATATTTTAGTTGGTTAGAAAAGCCAAGTTTAATTACATTTGATGATATGGAAGGTAAAGGTAACTCCGCATTTTTTGATAATGATGGAACTTGTATTCCCACTGGATATGGAACATCTTATGAATTCAGTAGATTAGAACAAGAATATATGAATTATGATGGTCATGTTGCTATTGAATCATTTATGCAACTTATTCTATTGGAAGATGAGGCTAATTGGAAAACAGACCCAATTGGAAGATACAAAGGAACTATTGGCGAAAGGCGTGATTATGTAATTAACAATCATAAAGCAGTAGTACAAGACATTATACATATAGCAACTAATAGAAATGTTGGTGGTAAAATAGTTGTAAGAGATTGGTTGGGTGAAGCAAGTAAATTTAAATTTGATAATGAATTAATATTTTTAGATGCAAATAATTATTTTGATATAACGAAGAATTTCTCTGGCGAATTCTATAACTACACACCAAATATGATTTGGTATTTTGATAACACAGATGCAAATAATATTATAGATGATTTTAGTAATATTAATACAATAAATCCATTATGTTATACACCATACCACGTACACAATAGCTTTAATTTTTCTAATGTTCCCGCAACAGGATATATTCCTATAGTTTCTGGAAACACATTAGCAAATAAAGGTTCTTATTTACCGACTACAGAAGTATTGACTAGAGATAAAGGATATCTTCCAATTAAAAATATAAAATTATCAGACCATGTAGCTTTTGTAAAAGATAATGGTAAAATTATCTGGAGAAAACCCGATGATATAAAAAGAGAAAATTATAAAGGAGTGATGTATAATTTTACTGACTATAATCGAATGTCAGTAACTGTAACTCCAGACCAAGATTTAGTTTTATATGATGACCGTTTATTACCACATACAATAAAAGCAAGGAAAATTAAAAGTGATAGAATTAATTTACCAAGATTTATAAATGATAGTTTTGGTTTAGTCGATGTAAATCTCGCTGGCACACCTAACAAGGCATTACTTGATTATATACCCGTTGATGAAAGAATACATAAAAATGTTATTCAGTATGATGGTGATGTTTATTGTTTAATATTTAATGAATATAGAGAATTTATTCCGGTTCAAAATGAGATCACAAATGTTGACTTGCATCTATTGCAATTAGCATCTGAAATTAATAATGATTATACATTGCCCAAATTTGAACCAATTCATATAAATTATACAAATCATGACAAATATGAACATCATGTTAAAATAGATATAGAAAGGCGAGATACTATTTTATATCTTAGCGAAGCAAATACAATTGTATTTGATTTTAACACAGCAAATGAAGAAGGAAAATATGTAACATTTGTTCCTGAATTTGGAATAAGCAATGTAGACACAATTAAAAATACTTTAGGTCCTAGGTTTGACCATGCTAGGAATTCACAAACATTTGATGATACCGGTGGATATGGATTTGACCACACTGCAGAAAGATTCAGAGTAAATCCACTTTCAACATATTATGATTTAAGTTATGCAATAACTAAACCTCCAGTTGGGGTTGAGCAAGCACTAGTTAAACAACACTCTCCTAATGGATTTGCATCATATTTTGAAACAACAGAAAATTATTTGAATAAAGATGCAGATGGTAATGATATTGGAGTAGAAATATTCACTTACAATATAGACCATCACACGATGAAAGAATTTGGGGGTAAACCAAATTCTACTTTAATAACAGAAGTTTATGAATTATTGTATCCAGAACAATTTGGGTTAGAAGTAACTTTTGATATTGCCAATTTAAGTCCTCCTGGATGTAAAAATGGCTTTTTTGACTACGTTGGTAACGATGATGCAATTTTCAAATTTGATTCAAATACAGCAAATACTCCAATATTCAATGCAGCAGCTGGACTTACATTTGATTATGGAAAAGAAGACCATTGTAATTATGATTCTTTACCTTTTGATAGACTAGGTAGATTTAATACGTATGATACTAATAAAAGGTCTTGGGATCAAACACATGATTATATAACTAAAACGCATCAGTATATTGAGCCAGAACAGATATTAAATAACTCTGCCGACCAGTTTCTTGTGGCAAATAATGAAAATAGTGCGAGTGTGCGAAACATGCACCCACCTTCAGAACAAGTTCTCATTAGAGAAACACAAGGAAGCGCAATTGTCGCCACTATAAAAAATTATAGGGTAGACTTAAAAAAAAAATTCTTTGACTCCGTAATTTGGGAATTTGACCGCAATTATAATTTCTCCATACTAAATCCCCTTGAACACTCCGGTTTTGATAGCACAGAAAAATCAGAAAAAGTAAATTACAGATGTATTAATTTATTCTTTGATAATGATGATTTGTATTTAACTAATAGTACTTTAGGTTTTGTGTCTAGAGACATTAGACCAACTTCCTTTGATAAAGAAAGTTACTATTTTAGAAGTGAAATCACAACATTTGATAGACAAGGATGGTTAATTGATGATTGTGAGGTAAAAGTAATACCTTTTCCATTCGATGATGTTCACAAAAATATTGCCACACATCTTATAAATCATGACCATGTTCAGGGATATGGTCCATATGGTTACTCTGGTTCATTTGATAGTTCTATTCCTGGACATGGATTTGACAGAAGAAACTTTCCATTTTTCGATAATGCACAGGGCAATTTAAAACCATTTGTAAGAACAGAACCAACATTTATAAATTTTGATTCTCAAGATATAATGATGGTTCATGAAAGAACAGATGTTCAGCTTATAAATCATGATGATTTGCGTTTATATCCACAAGAAGAATATTGTTTAGACGTAACTTTTGATATAGAAAATTTAAGTTCTATTCAATATAGAAATGGATTTTTTGATTATGTAGGCACAGATGGTCCAATATTTTTTGATGGAACAGTTAAGTATGATTTTTCACATGAAGGTACACCATTTTCTAGAGAAGGTTGGTTATCTGTTGACAGTTTACAAAATCTTATACCTATCGCATATACATTTGATTCAAATGAAGTACGAACTTCTTCTAAAAATTTATCTATGGATGCTATTTATTTGGATGACACAGCAGAATATGATTTTGCACTTGAATCCATTTCATATGATAGAATAGGTTGGTTGTCTTATGCTGATGACATTAATGGAATTTCATTTGATTATGATAATGAACATCCCAATTATGATTCATTGCCTGAAAGTAGATTGCGTGAAAACAATACATTTGATACAGAAGAAAGAAACTTTGCTCAAACTTATGATTGTATAACCAAATATCGTCAATATGTGGAACCAGAACAAACATTAATTAATTGGGCCCAAATTGTTATTTGTGTAAAAGATTATATTACTGAAGATGATGTAATAAAAGATTTTCAATTCAGTGTAATTTACCCATATTTAACTGACCAGGGATGTGACCCAAGCAGCACCAAAGGTACAAACGCTACAGTTGACCAAAATTTAATTAATGCTCCTATTGAATATATGGATACAGAGATAAGTGAAATAGAAACTATTATCTACAATCCAGTTTCATTTATTGATGGTTCGCTTAGTGATGCTCATACAAATCATTTAGAAGTTGAAATCTATACCGATATTTTCTCATGTGACCCAATTAGATATACTGATATAATATACGAACATAGAAGAGCAAGAATTCAACCATTTATTGATGATTTATGTCCTGGTGATAAAGAAAAAATGTTATTCTATGAAACTGATTTTGAATTCATTTTAATGAATGAAGATACTTATTTTGCAAATACAGAATTGTATGAAAATTATGAAATAGAAATATATTCTCATCAAGATAATCACTTATATCCAAATGCTAAACATGTACATGCTAACAATGTGACTACTACTACATTTGAATATGCAGAAATAGAAGTTTCTCAAAACATAGGAAATAGAAACTGTTTGATATCTACTGCTGATGTAATTAGTAACTTTGTGGATACAGATATTCTTCCATGTCATTTAAAAGAAGAAATAAGATATTGGGTGTGGGACTCTTTACCATCAGTTAAACAAACTGCAAGTACTGTTCAAATATTGAAAGCAAATACTGAAATCGAATTTTCTGCAGAACCAAGAACTGTATTTACTGTCGAACCAAGACACATGGACAGTAACACTATGTACAGAACTATAAGCAATAAATTCGAAGGTCCTTATTTGAGATACGATGTTTCTGACCATGCATTTGATGAAATGGAAATGGATATTTCCATTTTGGATAAAAACCCTTACATATGGGATGAGCAACGTATCACAGCAAATAAACTTGATAGTTATATTATTCCAAAAATGTTACCAAAAGAAATATTAGAATATGCAGGTGACAAAATACAAAGTGTAACGGCAAGCCAAGTTACTGATATAGATTTCATAAAACATTTATATGGAAATAGTGTAATTGAAGTCAATACAAATACTGTAAGAGATTATGAAAGTGAATTCGATGCTACATCAGATTTATATGATGATGTAGAGATAGATTATTCATTTAACATCTATGATAGAAATCCTTATATTAATTTAAATAAGAAAATTGATGAAAGATTTGAAGATGCCATATTGAGTAATATGTTAGCTAAACCAATGATAACATATGAAAAAGATTTAATACCCTCCGTTTCTGCAAAAATAAGAACCAAAGTAATAAGTGAAGGAATTGGAAATGTAAACAATTATGTAGTTGTAACACATAATACGTATGATTTAGGTACTAAACAAATAGATGCCACAATGGATTCTTATGAAAATCCAGAAATTGACTATAAGTTTGATGTTTACGATAGAAATCCTTATATAAGCGTATTCCAAAAATTTGATGACCTTAAACTAGATGATATAATTATTGGTAATTTGTTAGGTAAACCAATTATTGAGTATGATGGAGATTTGATACCATCTGTAAAAGCATGGGCATTTAATGAGATAGAAACACAATTCATTGCAAATGGTTCACCATTTACATCGGATGATAGAAGAGATGATGTGCAAACTTTCTTTGCTATAGACACTACACTTTATCAAGAACCTATTTTTGTTGATGCGACATCCTCGGATGATGCTTATCAGCATAATGAAATAGAAGAGCATGAATTTATCGCTGATAGAAATATGATTGTTAGTCTTGACCAACCATATGCTTTAAAATTAGATAGATTAATTTTAAGTAATATGTTAGGAAAACCAATTGTAGAATATGATGGTAATTATATACCTTCTGTAACAGTTGATTCTAGACCATCCTTTAAACATTTTAGGTCATTTAAACATAATTTACAGAGTAATACATTTCCATATACAGTGACTACACTTCCAGAACGGTTCATTGATGCAACCACATATGCATTTTCTGAATTTGATGAAGTAGAAGATGATAGCATTTTAATAAATGATTTGGAATTTTTAACGATTGATGATAGTATTGCCAAAAACTTTTATTTTGCATTAACTGATGAAGTGTTGAAAAGACACACAATTCGCAATGATAGATATGATACTGTGAGAGCAATGAGATTATTTGAGCAACATGAAATGGAAATGAATTATTTTATTGGACCAAATCCTATTTTGCAGAAAGGTGGATTTTCGTTTGGTGATACTAGTAAAACATTTGACAATAACATTGATTTATTTGAAGAAATTGCTGAACCAAAATATCACGATGCTGCTAATTATGAAATAAATTATTCTCAAGATACTATACTATCTAAAGATGATGCCAGTTTTATAGATGCAACAACATATGCTTATGTAGAATTTGATGAAACAGAACACGATAATGAAGTATGTGATTTGTTTTCTATAATACCTTTAGATAGAAAAGTACTCGGTACACGATGGGAAAAAGAATATATTTTCGATACAGACCTAAAACGTCCAATAGTTGATTATAGTAGAGGTTGTATTCCATCTGTAACAGTAGACAGTACTCCATCTATACAAACAAATAGAACAGAGTATCATGATTTGCCATCAAGTATAACTCATGAATTTATCTATTATTTCCCTGAAGTATTACCAATTGATGCTACGACAGATAATATTGAATTTGATGAATTAGAAATGTATGTTGATATTCCAGACCGTTATAAGTATTTGAATATTAATGATAGTATTGATGGATTGATGTTAAGCAGTACATTAGATGAATATGGATATCTTGATAAATTATTAACTGATTATGATAAGTTTGCAATACCTACTGTTCACGTTGAAAGAATGCCTTATCTTGAGATTGAAGAACATCATTATATTGGACCAAATCCAATTATTCAAATTGGCGGAACATTTAATGATGCTGGTCCAAATAGTTTAACATTTGATAATAACAGACACAAATTTGAAGAAATTACAAATCCAAAATATTATGGAACAAATTATGAAATCGGATATAAACAAGACTTCATTTTAAAATTTGCTGATACACTATTCATAGATGCTACTATAGATGGTCAAACTTTTGGAGAAACTGAAAGTTCTTATGGTGTTTTAAGTATGCATCCTTATTTTGATTTAACTGACAAAATTGGCGAATTTACAATATTTGAGAATAATTACGGAGACCATATACTTGATAAGGTTATTGATGATAAACTTATGAGTAAACTATTAACCGATTATTCTAAAGATAAAACATTTGTTAACATCGTAACGCAAGAACCTCATATTGAAAATCATGTAGAATTTAGACCTAATTATATAGAATATGTTGGTACATTTGGTGATGCGGGAGAAGACAGTCTAACATTTGATAATAATAGACATAAATTTGAAGAAATATCCAGACTAAAATATACAGGTCCAAACTATGAAATAAAATATGACCAAGAAACAATACGTGCATTTGCAGATATAATGTTTGATGCAACAGTTTCTCATTTGAATACAGAAGGTGATCTTGAAAATATAGGTATTGTTCACCATAAACGAAATATACTCTCACTTGCAGACGAAGTAAGACCGGGATTAATGTTTGAGAAATTAGACCTTGAAAGTGCTAGAAGATTGATTCCAGATAGGTCATATCATG
>Ga0255766_10001738_pt1 | contig 19771 bp, 18 predicted proteins | sample 071ome_23_FD_179966 | JGI IMG/M metagenome (GOLD analysis project Ga0255766, IMG submission 179966) | Coastal salt marsh microbial communities from the Groves Creek Marsh, Skidaway Island, Georgia - 071403BT metaG (version 2) | ecosystem: Environmental > Aquatic > Marine > Intertidal zone >... | reverse complement strand
CCTATCTATTTTTGATAGGAGCTATTCTTTGCGAGGTGGCTGGAACGATGCTTTTACCTGTCTCGCAAAATTTTACTAAATTAATTCCAACTACACTATTAACAATATTTTACCTCACTGCTTTTTATCTTTTAACTTTTGTTGTTAACAAATTACCAATTGCTATCGTCTATGCAACATGGAGTGGACTTGGAATTTTTACAATTGCTATATTAAGTTATATATTTTTTAAACAAACTTTAGCATGGCAAGCAATTGTTGGAATGTTTTTGATAGTTGTTGGCGTTGTTCTTGTAAATAGTTTTTCAGTAAAAATTAATTAATTTTCAATAAAAAATCTTTAAGTATTAAAAAATAATTTATTAGATCTTTATTAATTAATTTTTCATTTGATTTGTGACCCTCGGATCCTGTTCCGGGACCAATATTTATTATATTTACGTTATCATCAGCAAAATATCTACCATCGCTAACACCTATTGAAGATAAAAATTTTGCATTTCTGCCTGTAATTAATTTTTTTGATTTTGAAAGTTCTGACAAATAAAAGTTAGTTTTATTTGATTTAAATGGATTAGTTCCTGTTAAAAACTTAATTCTTGCAGTTTTGTCAATTTTTTTAATAGCATTTTTAATTTCTTTAAATGATGCTTTAATATTTTCTTTGTGAGTAATTCTTCTGTCAATGACTATTTTTGTTTTATAAGGAACAACATTCACATTTTCTCCCCCACTAATCATTCCAATATTCATAGTGGATTTGTGCACTCCGATATCGTATCTCCTTAATTTCTTTTTATAATCATTATTTAGATGGTTTATTATTTTTGAGGATTTTTCAATTGAGTTAATTCCTTTCTGAGGCTCACCAGCATGAGAAGTTTTTCCATAAACTTCTACCTCGATCCAAAATACCCCTCTCTCTTCAATAACAAAGTCATTATTTGTGGGGGCACCAAGGATAAGGGTGTGAGGTTTAATCTTTTTGATTTTTCTCAAATATCTTGTCCCATCTGGCCCTAAGTTCTCTTCATCTGTGACAAAAGTAAAATCTACTTTACTTTTTAGTTTTGGAAATAATTTTTTTAAATTTTTTGCTAAATATAGATGAACAGCTGCACTGCCTTTACAATTTACAGCACCTAAACCATAAGAATATTTATTATCTACTTTTAATTTAAATGGATTTGTTTTCCATTCGCTTATAATCGGCCTTACAGTATCTATATGCGAATTAAAGACAATTGATTTTTCAGAATTTACTTTATTTGAGGCTATAACATTAGGTTTTTCGGGATTTACCCCAATCGATTTGATTTTTAAGCCTGAATTTTGAAGATAATTTTTAACAAAATCTGAAAATTTTTTACTATTTCCCGGAGGATAGCATGTATCAATTTTTACAATTGCTTTTAATAAATTTAAAAGTTCTTTTTCAATTTTATGTTTCATTAAAGGTTAAATAATTTTTTTGAATTGATTTTAATCATATAATTTATTTCATTTTTTGAGAACCCTAATTTTCTTATTTTGTCTATAAAGGTTAAAAAACCAATATGTGGTTTAGGCAAAACTGATACTCCACAATCACTTGAAAGAATTACATTTTTAGGATCAGCAGTTTTTATCAAAACTTTCAAGAAATTCTCATCGGTTCCTTGAATTTTATGTTTTTCTCCATCGACATGTGTCAAGGGCACATTCGTTGCTCTAGATATAAAAAAGTATGAAAATTCAAATTTAATGTTAAATTTTTTAAGTTTTTGAATAATATCTAAACTAAATGTATTGGATGGTACAAGAATTTTTTTAACACCAATACCTTTTGCAGCTTTTACTAATCTAACTGTCTCTATGCCAGATAAATGTCCAGTATTTAAAACTATATTTTTTTTTGCGATTAAATTTAATATGTTTAGTGTTTCCTTAGTTGGTCCATTTCGTGGAATATAAAAACAATTTTTAATATAATTTTTGTTTCTTTTTTCAATTTTTGCAACATACCTTGTATGATGTGTTGGAAACGATATAAATTTAGCTCCATCATTTTTAAAATAACTATAATTCAAAGAAATTTTAACATTTTCTAAATTTACCCCACCTGAAGGAGGTTCCATTATTAATCCTCCAAAAACTTTTAATTTCAATTTAGGAAAAAATTTTTTTACCAAAGAGGCATAACCTGAGGTATTAGAAAAATTATCCATTAAGCCAATCGCGTACATTTTGTGCTTTTCTGCAAACCTGACAACTTCAAATATATTTGTGCTTCTTCTGTTTATATGTGGACAACAATGAATATGATTATCTATTGCGCCTCTAAGTATTTGGCTACTCATTAATCTTTTAAAATTTTGCTCACAAAATCAAGAGTTCTTTTTTCTTTTGGTTTATCAAATATTACTTTTGGATCATTTACTTCAATAACTGATCCATTGTCCATAAAAACAACTTTATTTGAAACTTCTTTAACAAAACTCATTTCATGGGAAACAATCAACATTGTCATTCCTTCTGAGGCTAAAATTCTAATGGTGTCTAGCACTTCTTGGACTAGTTCAGGATCAAGAGCTGAAGTAACTTCATCAAGTAATAGTATTTCTGGGTTTAAACATAATGCTCTTGCTATAGCAACTCTTTGTTGCTGACCTCCAGAAAGTTCATCAGGATAAGATTTAAGCTTATCTTTTAAGCCAACTTTTTCCAATAAATTTATTGCTTGTTCCTCAACTTGTTTTTGATCTCTTTTTTGAATCTTAGTAGGTGCAATACAAACATTTTTTAAAACATTCATGTTTTGAAAAAGATTATATTGCTGAAATACTATAGCGATTTGTTCTCTAACAGATCGTAAATCAGATTTGTTTGTATAATTTATAGACTTATTATTTAAATGTACTTCTCCTGATTTTGGTGTCAAAAGCCCTACAAGCATTTTTAACAAACTACTTTTTCCAGAGCCTGACGGACCTATAAGACTAAGTATTTCACCTTTTTCTACGTTTAAATTTATATCCTTTAAAACGTGAAGCTTGTCGTAATAAGCGTTTAATGATTTAATTTCTATTTGAGGCAAGTTTTTTCTCCATATATTTTCCAAACCTATCTAAAGGAAATGATAGAATAAAATATAACACTAAAATAGTTCCAAACGATAACATAGGTGAAAAACCTTTATTATTCAATATTTTAGCAGCAAATGTAAGTTCCATGACACCAATTTGAGACGCAAGAGCAGTATCTTTTATAAACATAATAAAAAAACTAAATGCCGGGGGCAAAATAACTTTCCATGCTTGAGGAAAAATTACTTCTCTAAGCACTTGATAGTATGAAAAATTCATTGCTTCAGCTGCATCCCACTGAGTTTGATTAATAGACTCAATTCCACTTCTAATTATTTCACCAATATAAGCTGTTGCAATTAAACAAACTGTGAGTGTTGCAATCACAAATAAATTATCAGTTATTTTAAAAATTTGAAAAATATAAAACATTAATAGCAAAGATACTAAAAAAGGAATTCTTCTAAATATTTCTGTATAAATGATTATAAAAAATCTTAATGGTAATAATATTATACCTTTGGTTTTTCTAAAAATTGCTAATAAACCACCAAAACTAAATCCAACAAAACAACCAATTACAGTTAACAATAAAGTAACACCCATTGCTTTTCCTAAAAAAATGATGTTCCAAATTGTAAAAAAATTAGGAATTTCCTCTAAAAGTCTTTCCATTATTGAATTATCCTCATTTTAGCTTTAAAAAAATATCTACCAATTAATGCTAGTAAAAAAGTTGCAATAAAAGTTATCACTATATAAATCAGTGCAGTAAGAGAAAAAACTTCAATAGACCTAAAAGTTTCTGAATTGATATTTAATGCTCTCCCTGTCAATTCTTCAACTCCAAAAATTGCAGCCATCGATGTGCCCAATGTCATTATAATGTAATGATTAGATAGTGGGGGAAAAAGTACCTTCATTATGTGAGGTAAAATTACATATTTTACTTGTTGTATTAAAGTAAAGTTTAGTGTTTTTGCAGCATCTAATTCGTTTTGTCTAATAGATAAAAATCCAGCTCTTTGGATTTCACATAAATATGCAGCGGCATTTAATGTCATTCCGATTAATACAGCCATAAAAGGAGATAGCAAAATACCAACTTCTGGAAGAGCAAAAAATAAAAAATATATTTGTACTAATTGAGGAGTATTTGTAAAAAAAGTTACATAGCAAATTACTAAATTGTTCATTAACCTATTTCCAAAGGTTCTTATAGTTGCAAATATTAATCCAAAAAACATTCCGCCAAAAAAAGCCAAGATAGCAATTTGAAGACTTATTAATGCTCCTCTTACAAGATAAGGAAAAAATTCTAAAACTTGAGTATAAACTATTGTATATCCCATATATGTCTCAACCTTTACCCTCTTAAAAGTATACCAGAGGGTAAAGGATTTATTTTATTTTTGATACTAAAAGTAAGGTTGAGGTTGAACGCTATGTATTTGTCGTATACCAAACCATTTTTCCCATGTTTGATCAACGAAATCATCTCTATGAAGAGTATATAGAGCAACGTTTAACCATTGTTGTAATGATGAGTTACCTTTTTTAACTCCAATACCGCAGTACCAAGTATCAATAGCTTTATCAACAACTTGCCATTGTACATTTTTATGTTTGTTCATATGTTCACCTAAAAAGTCAACAACATCAACAATTGCATCTGCTCTACCTTGAGCAATAGCCCTCATGGCATCTGGATAATTATCGAACAAAGTTATTTTAGCATTAGGAAGATTTTTTTCAGCCCAACCTGCTGGCATAGACCCTCTTACTTGCGCTAATTTAACATCTGCACTATTCATATCCATTACATCTTTGAATGGTTTTTTGCTGGTTGTTAAGGCACCAAATACTTCAGTATGAACTGGAACTGTATAATCAACTATTAACTGTCTTTTATAATTCCTTGTCAATGCTCCCATGACTATATCGATCTTACCAGTTGATACAAAAGGTATTCGATCAGGTGACCCTACTTTGACAAGTTCTAATTCAACCCCTAACATTTCAGCTAATTTAGCACCAATGTCAGCATCAAAACCAACAAGCTCATTTTTTTCATTATATTTTGCAAGCGGTGGTAAACCAGGATTAACTCCCATCTTTAAAACACCAGACTTCAATATTTCATCTAATGATCTTGCTTGGGCGCTTAATGTCAATGACAAAAAGATTAGAACTGCAAAGAATGATTTAATAAGTTTATTAAACATGCTTATTTCCTTTCTGTTTTTTTTTGTTTTTACTTTAAGTTGGTTTTTTAATTTATTAAGTCAGTACAGCCAGACTTAATTTCTTAAATATAAATTATAATCACTCTAAAAATTAAAAGTAAACAAGAATAAAATTAAAATATAGAATGGGTTGGAGACAAAATAACTATTTAATAAGTTATTTTTTTGGTTATAATAAACTATATAATTTAATAAAATTTAAAAAGAGGTTGACATTATTACATGAGACAGTGAACTTAAGAATTCATGATTATTTTGAAAGAGGAAAAAAAGTAAAAATAATTGTTAACGATGTCACTATAGAGGCTTATGAAGGAGAATGTCTTTCAGTAGTCTTATTTATAACAAATAGAAAAAATTTAAGAACTTCACCAAAATTAAAAGAGAACAGAGGTATGTTTTGCATGATGGGCTCATGTCAAGAATGTGTTGTTCTATTAGATGGTAAAAAAGTTACTTCTTGTAATATTTTTATCAAAGATGGAATGAAAATAAAAACAGGAAATTTAGATGAGCTTTAAAAAAGAATACGACGTAATTATAATAGGTGCTGGACCTAGTGGTGTAAAATCTGCATTAACATGTTCAAAAAAAGGTCTTAAAGTTTTAATAATTGATAGCAATGGAAATAGTGGAGGCCAAATTTATAGAGCACCACCAAAATCTTATATTAAAAAAAGTAAAAAAACTCTTGAAGAAAATCTTATACAAATAAAATTTTCAGAGGATTTAAAAAGAAATAATATAGATACAGCTTATAATCATACTGTTTGGCAAGTATCTCCAGGTTTTAAAATTGACGCCTTTAATGAAAATGGCACAATCCAATGGAATACAAAAAATTTAATAGTTGCGACTGGAACTTATGAAAAAATCATTCCATTTGATGGTTGGACAACTCCTGGGGTAATAGGACTAGCGGCTTCCACTATCTTGCTGAAAGCGCATCAAACTATTCCTGGAAATAAAATAGTTTTAGCTGGTAATGGTCCTCTGTTAATATCAGTAGCCTACTACATACTTAAGTTTGGAGGTAAGGTTGATGCAATTGTTGATACTAGCTCTAAATTTGAATGGATCAAATCAATGATTTCTCTAATTTTTAATCCTAAAAATTTTATCCAGGGTATTTCCTGGATTTTAAAAATAATATTTTCAAGAGTGCCTATTTATTCAAATTCCTTAATAAAAAAAGTTTTTAAAATAGAGAATGGTATTTCAGTTGAAATACAAAATATAAAAAATAAACAAATTAAAAAACTAACAACTGAAGTATTAGCCGTTGGCCATGGACTCACTCCAAGTACAGATATTTCACGATTATTAAAAATAAATCACACTTATAATGATTTAAAAGGTGGATGGATACCAAGGTTAGATAAATATTTTAGATCATCAATGCAAGGATTATACATTACTGGTGATGGTGCGGGGATATCTGGAGCAATACCAGCAGAAGACAAAGGTGAATTAGCTGCATACGCGCTTCTTAAAGATCAAAATATTATAATTGAAAAAGAATTCACAAATAAAACTAGCAGAATAATAAAAAGATTAAATAGATACGAAATATTTGCAAAAGGAATTGCTAAGCTTAACTTTACACCAAAAGATCTTATCAATAATATTTCTGAAAATACTATCCTATGTAGATGTGAAGATATTACTAAAAGAGATATCATTAATGCAGTCAATAATGGGGCCAAAAATTTGAATCAAATTAAGTCATGGACAAGGTTTGGTATGGGTCCATGTCAGGGAAGAACTTGCCAGTATTCAGTTGCAAAAGTTGCATCTGAAGAACTTAAATGCAATGTAAAAGACTTGGATTATTTAACCGGGAGAACTCCTCTAAGACCATTCCCTTTAGATAAAGCAATTGGTGATTTTGAATATGATGAAATAACCAAAGTTGAGGCAGCACCATTATAATTATGAATAATATTGATATCGCAGTGATTGGTGGAGGAATTAACGGTTCATCAACAGCACTTCATCTTGCAAAAAGTGGATTAAAAGTTTGTGTTATTGATAAGGACTCTATTTGTAGAGGAGCGTCCGGTGTTAATGCAGGAACATTAACAATGCATATGACAAGAGCAAAACTAATACCGTTTGCTAAGAAAGGATGGGAGCTATGGATGAATACTGAAAAATGGCTTTCAAATAATATAGATGTTAAGAAAAAAAATGGTCTTTGTCTTGCTTTTACAGAGGAAGAGGAAAACCTTTTAAATGAAAGATCTCAAATAAGAAAAGAGTATGGTGCGGATATAAATATTATATCAAAAACTGAGGCTCTTAAAATTGATCCAAATATTAATAATAAAATTAAATGTGCAGCTTTTTGTGAAATGGATGGGTATGTGAGTGCTAATCAAACAGGTGACGCTTATACTAAAGCTTTAAAAGAAAATAATGTTGAAATTGTTGAAAATTTTGAAGTTTCAAAAATTAATAATTCAAATAATAATTATGAAATAATCGATGTTCATGGAAAAAAAATTAATGCAAACAAAATTGTTTTAGCAGCTGGAGTATATTTAGAAAAAATTTTAAAATTAGTAGATATTAATATTAAGATTAAGTGTTTCCCTCAACAATTGATTGTAACAGAGAGAATGCCTGAATTACTTAGAACAGTAATTACGGTAGCTCATGGAAAATTATCATTAAAACAATTTGAAAATGGTACAGTCTTAATTGGAGGTGGATGGCCAGGTAAAGGAAATATAGAAAACGGTTACAATGAAACAATTCCTGAAAATTTAATTGGAAATATGAGGCTTGCTTGTCATGCTATACCAAATTTAAAAAATTCAAGAGTTTCTCGTGTATGGCTTGGTTTAGAAGCAGAAACAGATGACGCTATGCCAATTATTGGAGAACTTCCAAATTTAAAAAATGCCTTTATAATAGGTTCAATACATTCAGGTTATACAAGTGGTCCATATATGGGAAAACTATTATCAGAAAAAATTTTAGGTAATGATGTTGATTTAAGTTTATTTGATATCAGAAGGTTAATGAATTAATGACAAAAAATCTTAAAGGAATTTATGCTGCTACAGTAGTTCCACTAAAAAAAAATAAATCAATAAATGAAATAGCGCTTAAAAATCATATAAAAGATATTATTAAAACAAATGGTATAAAAGGACTTTTGTTAAATGGTCATGCTGGAGAAAATTTTACTCTTAAGATAGATGAGCAAATAAAAGTTATTAAAATTGCACAAAAATATAAAGGTTTAGATAAAAAGTTAATTTCTGGATTAAATTTTGAAGATCCCTTACTTGCCTCAAATGTCGCAAAGAAGATGACAAAAGCTGGTGCTGATGCAATATTAATATTTCCTCCTTTTTCGTGGTTTCAAGGTATAAGTGAAGAAATGATTTTTAAACATCACAAAATAATTTGTAATAAAATTACTAAACCAGTTTTTCTTTATCAATCTAGCATTTATTCTGGACATCTTTCTTATAAAAAAAATCTTCTCAAAAAATTATTAAAAATTAAAAATATCATAGGAGTTAAGGAAGGAAGTTGGGACTTTAAAAGTTATGTGAATCATTACAAATACTTGAAAAAAATTAATAAAAATTTTTTAGTTATGGCTTCAGGCGATGAACATCTATATCCCTGTTTCAAATATGCTAGTGATGGCTCTCAAGTAAGCTTAGCTGCAATCACACCTGAAAAAATAGTTGAATTAATTAGATTAATTGAGAATAAAGAATTTTCTAAAGCAAAAAAATTAGATAAAAAATTACTGATTTTAGCAAAAAATATTTATGGTAAATATCCACCAAATTTTGCTACTGCTAGAATTAAGTATTGCCTTAAAATTTTAAACAAAATTCCAAATGATTTAATGCGATCTACAATTACTATTAATAATCTTGAAAAAAAACAGCTTAAAAAATCTTTAAAATCTTTAGGTCTTAAGTTTTAAGTTGATTTTGAATAAACAAAACTCCAAAAAATACAATTAAAATAATACCAATGATTGTAGATGTACTTAATGGATCATTGAAAAAATAAACGTTTATTAAAGATGCCCATATTAATTGTGAATATTGAAAATTTGTAATGAATGATAAATCAAGAGATTGTAAAACATAAGCGAAGATAAAATGAGAAAGATAACCAATAAATCCAAGGAAAAACAATATAAACCAGATTGAAGAATCTAAAATTGGTTGCCAGTTAAATAAAACAATGATGCTGAAAATTATTGATCCAAGTAAACCTGTATAAAATAATGCAACAAAAGGTTCTTTATCCCTTAAAACTATTTTTGTTAATAATTGATATAAAGCAAAAAAAATTGAGGTTAAAAGTGGAAGAAAAATATATATTGTCACAAAAGTTTCATTTGGCTGTAAAGCATATATTACCGTAATAAAACTTAAAATTATTAGTATTACAGAAAATTTACTTAACTTTTCTTTTAAAAAAAAATAAGAAAAAATTGAAACAAATAAAGGTGTAGTAAAAAAGATGATATAAAAGTTTATTAAATCATTATATTTAACTGCTAAATAAGTTAAAAAAGTACAAGCAACTAAACATGATGACCTTATAATTTGGACAGAAAAGTTTCTTGTTAAATTTATTTTTTTAAATGTAAATAAATATATTAATAACATCGGTAACATATGAAAAAAATATCTACCCCATATTATTTGAGATGTAGATATATATTCTGATAAATATTTTGCTATGGAGTCCATCAATACAAATAAAAAATATGAAAAAATTGCAATTGAAATTAAGAATACTTTATTAGACAAACTCATTTAATTAATTCAATCTATTCTTATCAAAAAGATTATATTCAATTTTGTCGTAAATTATTTGTTGTGATAAAATCTTTCCTAGTGTCGGACCAAGTGTATATCCATTTGAAGAAACTAAAGTATAAAAATCTTTCATTAAAGGATGCTCTCCCATTAAAGGATATCCTCCAACATCTACACTCATCGCTGCCCATGATCGTAAGATATTAACATTTGATAAATTTGGTATTACTCTTTTAGCAACCCAAGTATTTCCTTCAAGACTATCTTTCAAAGCATGCAAATGATCTGTATTTTTTGAATAGTTTGCTGTCCATCCTCCACCGATTATAAAGTTTCCGTTGGTTGCCTGTTTTAAAGTTAAATGTCTACCAATATGAGCAACTAATAATTTCAATTTATATTCTAAAGCTTCTGTTACAATCATTTGTTGTGGAACGCTTTTTACATTAAGGGGAAGATCTAAAAATGAAGCGATATTATTAGCCCAAGATCCAGCACAATTAACAACTTTATCAACTTCAATCTCATGATTGTCAGTAATTATTAAGAATTTACCTGACTTTTTTTCAATTGCTTGGATCAAGTCGTCACAATAAGGCGTTAATCCATTTTGCTTACAGTTTTCAAATATAATATTTGTTGCTTTTAAAGGATTTATTTTTCCCTCAGAAGGACAATAACCTGCGTACATCATTTTATCAGAAAACAGTGGGTTAATTTTTTGAATTTGCTCTTGATTTATAAGTTGCGAATTAACACCTACAGATTGTTCAACTTCTATTTTCATATTTAGTTTCTCTAAATCTTTTTCATTTTCTGCAAACATCAATCCACCATCATAAGAAATTTCAAAATTTGATTTAGTTTCCTGTTCAATATCTTTCCACTCTGAAACTGCTTTTTTTTGAAGTTTCAATAAAGTTTTCATATTATCCAATTGACTTAAATTATTTGGATCAAAATCATAAGATAAGAGCTGAACATGTAGCGATCCAGCGTTAGAACCTGAAGCTTGAGAGTTTGGTTGCAATCTATCAATCAAACAAATATTTTTTTCATATTTAAGAAGGTTAAATGTAGTCGAAACACCCATTATCCCACCACCAATAACTGCAATTTTATGTTTTACTTTACTTTTACTTTTATTTGTTTTTAAATTAAATTTTGGTAACTTGTCTTGTACATAGCCATACCACTCTTCTTTTTCATAACTCGTATTTTTTATTTCGACAGTTTGAATTGGATTCTGAGGGGCAAAAGAATATTGCCTATGATTTAAATCAGTGATCTTATCTTTAAAAACCTCACTCAAGCCATACCCGCAATATCTACCTTGACACCTTCCCATGCCAGTTCTAGTTATTCTTTTAATCAAACCCGCATCAATATTTTTTTTATCTTTTAATTTTTTGACTTCATTGAACCTTACATTTTCACATCTACAAATTAATGTTTCGTCAGTGATAAAATCTGAATTAGAAATATTTTTTTCAAAAATTTTCCATAAAAAAAACTGAAATATTATTGATCGAAATAGATTAAATACTGAAAATCCAAATTTAAAATAATCAAATAATGATTTTTTATTATTTAGATTAAAACCAGTTAATTCACCTTCATAAAGAGATATTTTTGCTCCTGAATTTCTTGCTGCTTCACCTATAAAAAAAATATTTTTTTTGCTTGTTTCATTATAAAAATTTTTTTTAATCTCAAAAAAATTTTTTTCTCTATTAAAAAAACCTTCTAAACCTAAAATTTTACCAATATCATTATTGGGAATAAACCCATAATTTAAACAAACAACATCTACATCATTTAAAGTTTTAAAATTTTTATTTTTAATATTTTTAATTAAGATTTTTTTTTTATTATTTTCATTTTCTATCTTAACTAATGCACTATTATGAAAAATATTTGTTTTTGATAAATAAATTTTTAAGTATGTAGTGATACCTTGTAAAAATATTAATGGAGATGAAATCAAGCACATTAAAGAAGAAAAAATTTTTGTAAAAGGTTTACCTGATGTCTCAACAACGGCTTTTACATTAATATTATTTTTTATTAACTCTGTGGCTAATTGAAAATTTAATGGGCCATTTCCTGTAATAACAACGTCTTTACCTAAAAATATACCTTGTGTTTTTGACATAATTTGAGCGCCTCCTGTTGTAAGAACACCTGGTAAATGCCATCCTTCTATAAAATATGGTTTCTCATAAGATCCTGTGGCTACAATTATTTTTTTAGTAATTATTCTTATATCCCGATTATTTTTAGAACAACAAACTTCGTAAAAATTATTTTTTTTTTGAAATATCCCCCAAACTTTTGTTTTAAATAGAAATTCAAAATTTTTAGATTTTAATTTTTTTTCTAAATTTAATCCTTCTTTATGTTGATGATCAATTTTTTTTTTTGACAAATTAAATATCTCACTTGATTTTTTATAATACTGTCCACCAATTGTGTCTTTTTCATCAATTATTATTATTTTTTGATTTGAATTTTTTATAGAATTTAAAAATCCTATGCCTGAGGGACCTGCGCCTATTAATAAAATTTCAGTTTCAATTATTTCTTTATTTAACTGTATTTCTTCTTTTGTATCAGGTATTGGTGCTTGATAATTTTGTCTAAAAACTTTATCATTATTAAATATTTTTGTAGAACAGGATTTGATACTCGGATTTCCATTTACATTTAAGATACATTCATTGCAAATACCCATATTGCAATATACACCTCTGTCTTTTCCTTCTTTGTCAATCCTAAATTTTTTATAACCATTTCTGATTAAAGCTGAAGAAATAGTTTCACCCTCGTAGGCTTCAAGTTGATCATTTTCAAAATAAAAATTTATTTTTTTAGCTTTGATTTCAAAATTATTTTCATTTAAAATCACAGAAATAATTTAATTAATCTTTTTAAAATTTAATTCTTGAAATACTTTTTTGCATTCTTTTTTCTTAGTCTCTGTTAAATCAAGTCTTGGTAAAAGAGGTTTTCCCACATCAAACCCCATTAAATTAAGCATGTATTTTGTTGCAGCAACATAAAAATGTTTACTCACTAATTTTATTACTGGAGTAATTTTGTCATAGATTTTTTTAGCATCTTCAAAATTTTTTTTAATTTTTATATTTTCATAAATGTTTGTGCATTCCTGAGGTACAATATTCGATGGCACTGAGACCCATCCCATTGCACCATTTAGATAAGACTCATAACCCATTATCCCTCCAAAAACTTTTATTTTTCCCTTAGTTTGTTTGTCAATCTCCTTCACCCTTGTTACATCCATTGTTGACTCTTTGCAGTACTTAACATTTTTAATTTTTGCTAATTCAGAAAAAACCTCAGGTGTAATATCAATATTTGATGTTGCAGGATTATTATAAACCATTATTGGAATATCAATTTCTTTACTAATCATTCTAAAATGATTTATTAATTCTTCAGGGGTGGGTGTTGAATAAAATGGTGGAATAATCATTACTCCATCTGCATTTTGAGCTTGTGCTTCGACAGAATACTTTATTGCATCATAAGTACTTTCTGCTGCTGTACCAACTAATAAAGGAACTCTTTTATCCACAATAGAAATAGATTCTTTAATCATTTTTGATCGATTTTGATCAGAAATTGACAAAAACTCACCAGTACTACCAAGGATAATTAAACCACCAATCTTTTTTTTAATTTGCCAATCAAAATATTTTTCTAGTGATTTAACTTTAATTCTTCCATCCTTTGATGTTGGAGTAATTGTGACTGAATAAGATCCTTTAAGCATTACTATTTATACCCCATTATTGTACTTGGTAAATACAATGATATCTGTGGAAAATAAGTTGCTAACATTAATACCAGAAACATTAGAGTGAGAGGTAAAATCAACTTTTTTGAAACATCTATAATAGATCTCTCCGCTATTGAACTTGCAACAAATAGAGTTATTCCATATGGTGGTGTTATCATTCCTATAGATAAATTTAAAACAATTATTAATCCAAAATGCAAAGGATCTACACCAAATGCTATAGCAACAGGCATTAATACTGGTACTAAAATTAATATTGCTGAAATGCTTTCCATAAACATGCCAATCAAAACTAGCAGCAAATTAACATTAATTAAAAATAAAAGTTTACTATCTGAAAATCCTAGCATGAACTCAGAAATTTTTTGTGGAATTTGCTGACTTGCAATAAACCATGAAAAAATACTCGCTGTTGCGATAATTAACATAACTGTAGATGCTATGGTTGCAGCTCTTAAAATAATATCTGGTAAATCCTTAAATTTAATTTCTTTGTAAATAAATATAGAAATTATTAACCCCACAATCACTGATACAGATGCTGCTTCAGTAGGTGTGAATATTCCTCCTACAATTCCTCCAACAATAATTACTGGTAAAGTTAAAGCTGGTATAGCTTTCACAAATGATTTAACTAAAAATATAAAGTTAAAATTCGTAATATCTTGTGCCTCAATTTTGTTTAATTTTGCTCTTGCATATCCACTGATTAATAAAAATAATGCACACATTAAGCCGGGTATAATACCAGCTAAAAAAAGTGCTCCAACAGATTGATTTGATATTGTAGCAAGTACCACCATCATAATGCTTGGAGGTATGATGGTTCCCAAAGATCCACTAGCAGCCATTATTGCAGCAGAGAAATCAATATTATATTTCCTCTTTTTCATTTGAGGAAGCATTATGGAAGAGATCGCAGCTGTATCAGCTGAACCAGAGCCTGAAATTGCTGCAAGACCAGTCCCTGCAACAACTGCAACAAGATATAAAGAGCCTGTAATCCAGCCAACTAAAGCTGTAGCAAAATCAATTATTCTTTTTGCAATTCCACCTCTTTCCATAATTATTCCTGTTAAAATAAAAAATGGAATTGCCATGATTGTAAATTTATCTAAACCTCCATACATTCTCTGTGCAACAAGAGACATTGGAACGTCATAGGAAAGCAAAGTAAAACTAGCTGCAATACCAAGTGAAAATACTATGGGAGTTCCAAAAACTAATAAAAATAAAAATAAAAAAAAGATAAGTGCCATTAATTGTTTCTCTCTTTATATCTAGAAATTGTAACAAACACTAATTCTAATGTTATATAAATAATACCAATTGGAACTGATAAATAAGGAATCCACATTGGAATGCCAAGAGCCGGTGAGGTTGACTCAGAGCCAACCAATATAAGAGCGAAACAACCTTTTAGTGCTAAAATTAAAAAAGATAATACCAGAATAAAACTCAAGATTATAATAATTTTTTGAAATTTTTTTGGTAGAACTCTTAGCAAAATGTCAACTCCCACATGCATATTTTTTTTCATTGCAATCCCAGCTGCAAGTAGAACCATCCAAATTTGAGCATACGTTGCAGTCTCAGCGGCTATTCCAAGTTTGTAATGAAAAATATATCTTCCTAGCACTTGATAAAAAACTGCAATCACCATGTAGCTAAAAAATATAATTACTAACCAGTTTATTAATGATCTAATCTTATTTAATATATTCATAAAAAAATGGGCGCCTTAAGCGCCCATTAATAATAACATAATTTTTTTTAATTAACTACATACCTAAGATTTCATCTAAGATAGCTTTTGATGAAGAACTTTTTACAAATTCATCATAAACAGCTTTAGATGCTTTTCTAAAAGGTATTGGATCAGGATATGTTACTTTAACTCCTTTAGATTTTAAACTATCTAATAAAGAATTATCACTGTCCGAGTAAGCTTTTCTTTCAACAGCTGCTGCCTTAGGACCCGCTTCAATCAAAGCTTTTTGAACATTGGCTGGCAAAGATTTAAATTTCTTTTCAGACATAATTAAATCTGCAACCAGAGCCGTCCAACCGATTTGCGCCCAATAAGGTGCTACTTCATAAAACTTTTTAGAATTATAATTTGTGTTTGCTGCCTCTGCTCCATCAACAACGTTTTGTTGTAAAGCGCCATATAATTCTCCATAGGCCATTGGTGTAGCTTTAGCACCAAAAGCATTGAATGATGCTACATGAGCCGGGACACCCATTGTTCTAATTTTTAGACCTTGGATATCATCAAAAGTATTAATTGGTTTTTGTGTTGTCATGATATGCCTTACACCTGCCTCATAAAAGCCTAATAAACGAAATCCTTTATCAGCCATTGCTTTTGATAATTTTTGACCAGGCCCACCATCCATAGCCTTATACATATGCTGTCTATCTCTAAACAAAAATGGTAAATCAAATATTCCAAGTTCAGGAACAAAGTTTGTAAGATTTCCATTAGATGGGCTAGTAATATCCACAGTACCTAATTTAAGTCCCTCAATCATTTCTTTTTCTGTACCAAGTTGACTATTAGGGAATATTTGAATTTCAACTTCGCCATTTGTTGCCGCTTCTACTAATCTTTTTAGTTCAAGCATTCCTTTGTGGTACGGCTCATCTGGATTTGCTGTATGACCAGCTTTAAGAATTATTTTTGCATTTGCTACTTGAAATGAAAAAATAAGACTTAAGAATAATATAACTATTTTTTTCATATTACCTCTTTTGTTAAACAAATTAATCATGTTGTCCTTAGATTTACAAGTAAGCACAACTAAACTTGAAGATAAACTATTCTCTAAATAAGTAAATCATTCTTAAATAGACTTGTCAATTTTTGAAATGATAGATTTTTAATACTTTATCGAAATGTTAATAGACGTAACTAGAGATTTCAGATTTTAAAAATTTTCCAAAACCTTTTTCACTTAGAAGTTGTCCATCTTGAACTATTACTTTTCCTCTGTTTAAAACTATACTTGGCCAACAGTTTACTTTCATTCCTTCGTAAGGTGTATGATCGGTGTCGTGATGAAGATCTGAGTTTGTTATTGTTTTTTCTATCCCAGTATCCCAAATTACAATATCGGCATCTGAACCAATACTAATAGTTCCTTTCTTTGGGTATAGACCATAAATTTTTGCTGGGTTGGTTGAGGTCACTTCTACAAATTTATTAATAGAAATTTTTTTACCCAAAACTCCATTGGAGAATAATAATGGTAATCTGGTTTCAAGACCAGGGACTCCATTTGGTATGTGTTTAAAAGGTGTTTTATTTCCTTTTATCATTTTACCCTTTTTTCCTTTAAAATTAAAGGGGGCATGATCAGAAGATAACACATCAAACGTTCCATTTTGAATACCATTCCAAACATATTTTTGATTTTCTGGATCTCTAGGCGGTGGGCTGCAAACATATTTGGCTCCTTCAAAATTATCTTTATTTAAATCATCTCTTTTTAAAAATAAATATTGAGGACATGTTTCTGCAAGAATTTTGTAACCTTTGTTTTGAGCATCTCTAATGGTTTCAATCGCTTCTCGATCAGAAACATGAACAAACAATATTGGAGTATTGGTAATTCTAGACAATGCTATTGCTCTATTAGTTGCTTCACTTTCTACGACACCTGGTCTAGAGTCGGCATGATGAATCGGATCTGTTTTTCCCTCAGCTTCTAGTTTTTCTGTTAACCACTTTAGACATTCATAATTTTCAGCATGAACCATTACAACAGCTTTTTCTCTTCCCGCAGCAGAAAGTATATCTAATATTTCTCTATCATTAAGCTGAAGATCCTCGTAAGTCATATAAATTTTAAAATGTGTGTATCCATCTTTTACAATTGCAGGTAATTCTTGATTTATTATATTTGGGCTAGCATCACTTATAATTGGGTGAAATGTGTAATCTATGTAGCTTTGATTATTTGCCCTTGTATGATACTCATCAATAACTTCTCTTAAACTTTCTCCTTTAAACTGAATAGCAAATGGCATTATGGTAGTTGTGCCCCCAAAAGCTGCTGACCTTGATCCGCTTTCAAAATTATCAGACATTTCAGTACCATCTTTAGTGCGTTGATCTAAGTGACAATGACCATCAACACCTCCTGGTAAAACAAATCTATTTTCAGCATCAATTATTTGTTTGGCTTCTTTGGATGAGTTTTTTTCAAGAAAAACTATTTTTTCTTTATCAATTCCTATATCACAATTAAAAAGATCAGAAGCAGTCGCTACTTTTGCATTTTTTATTATTAGATCAATCATTTAAACTGATAATATAGTTTTTATTTTAAATTTACAATACTTTACCAAATTGCAAAGGAGTTCCATTTGCATCTCCTAGTATCTTACCATTTAGCATCTTAATATTTCCAGCAATAATCGTTGCTATTGGTGTACCATTAAATTTATAACCATCAAAAGGTGTCCAGCCACACTTGCTTTCAATATTTTCATTTTTAATTTCGATTGATTTATTCATATCTACAATTGTAAAATCAGCATCAAATCCCTCTTTAAGAAATCCTTTATTTTTAATTCCAAAAATTTTAACTGGATTTTCACAAACAAGTTTTACTAATTGTGAAAGTGTAAGTTTTCCCTCATTTACATGGTTTAACATTACAGGCATTAAAGTTTGAACACCTGGCATTCCAGAAGGTGAGTTTGGATATTTTTTTTCTTTATTTTCTTTTAAGTGTGGAGCGTGATCAGAACCAATAGTATCATTTAAATTATTTCTAACTGCATACCATAATCTATCATAATGAGATTTATCTCTCAAAGGTGGATTCATTTGAGCATAAGTACCAAGCTTATTATAACAATCGGGTGCATAAATTGTTAGGTGTTGAGGCGTAATCTCAAAAGTAATATTGCCTTTATGTTGAGATAGAAAATCAATTTCCTCTTTTGTGGTAATATGAAGTATATGAGCTTTTTTCTTATATTTTTCAGCAATTCTCACAATTCTTCTAGTAGATGCTATTGAGCATTCTACGCTTCTCCATATTGGATGAGTGTGAACGTCGCCTTCTTTAATAAGTTTTTTGTTTCTATTCAAAATTTCTTCATCTTCAGAATGAACTGCTACAACTTTTGAAGCATTCTTAAAAACTTTCTCTATATCACTCTCTTCAGCAACTAATAAATTACCGGTTGAAGACCCTGCAAATAGCTTAATTCCGCAACACCCCTCCAAGCTCTCTAAACTTGCAAGATCATTAGCATTATCTGCTGTTGCACCAAAGTAAAAAGCGTAATTGCAATACATTCTATTTTTAGCAAGATCTAATTTTCTTTGAAACTCTTTTATATTAGAAGTTGGAGGATTAGTATTTGGCATTTCAAATACAGAAGTTATTCCTCCAGCAATTGCAGCCCTACTCCCAGAATGCAAATCCTCAGTATCCGTTGAGCCTGGTTCTCTAAAATGAGTTTGTGTATCTATGCAACCAGGCAAAACTTTTAGTCCACTTGCATCTATAAACTCTTTCGCATCGCCAAGATTCTTACCAATTTTTACAATTTTTTTATCTTTAATAGCAATGTCTGTGTTGACTAAATTATCGTCAATAAAACAGCTTCCATTTTTAATTATAAGATCTGTCATTTAGAAGAAAAGTTACTATATTAAATTAAGCATTCAATCAATTATGAATATTAACAATGTATATATTTTAAAAGACAGAGCAGTTCTTTATGTAACTGGCGAAGATGTAAAGGACTTTCTACAAAACTTAATCACTAATGATATCAAAAAAGTAAGTGATGAAAATAGCTGCTTTG
>Ga0255766_10001726_pt1 | contig 19858 bp, 17 predicted proteins | sample 071ome_23_FD_179966 | JGI IMG/M metagenome (GOLD analysis project Ga0255766, IMG submission 179966) | Coastal salt marsh microbial communities from the Groves Creek Marsh, Skidaway Island, Georgia - 071403BT metaG (version 2) | ecosystem: Environmental > Aquatic > Marine > Intertidal zone >... | reverse complement strand
ATGCATGAACTTTTTCTGTTCTGGAATTTGTTTTTTGCCATGCATGAACTTTGTTTACATCAGTAATTTTAGGCATAAAACCACTGTCAAGCACACTCTGATTCACTTTAACATCTGGGTCTATAGTCCAAACAAAGGGGGTTTTCTGATCCTTTATTGCGTTTATAAACTCTTTTTGTTCTAAACTCTGCAAATGAATAATTGGCCATTTTGGCTTAAGACTTGCTATAGTATTTATTTGTTTTAAATGTTCAAAACTGTTATTTGCTATCTCTTTATCAGTATATTTGTTATCTAAAAATGTATTTTTAGGTATTAATCGTACGTTTACATAGTCTCCAGAATCGTTTTGAAATACATGAACGTTCTTTTTATCCCATTGCGTAGGGTAATAACTAAAATCAAAATCCTCATCTATTTGTGTAAAAGCATCTATAACCCAGAACATATCGTTGTTAGTTTGCTCTGCTAGACGCTCGTAGGTGCTCTGTAACCCCTTAGTATAATCCTCAGCAGTAAGATTGTATACCGGATATTCTTTTTGTACACATGCTGGTTCTCGAATATATTTGGGTCTTCCTTTAGTTTGTGCTATTTTAGGACATAACATAACACCACTATAGTCGTATTGTCTTTCTGTTTTAGGATTTAATTTCTGCCAAACGTGTGTTTTTCCTGAATCCCAAACAGTTGGTACATAATCAAAATTAAAATCAGGGAGTACTTCTACATTTTCATCTATAATCCAAAACCAATCTTTTGTTGTTTTCTCTCTACCTTCTTCTTCACTGTTATATTTTTCAAAGGAAGGTTTAGTGAAAGGTGAAATACTATGTATTTTGGTTTCTGCTATTTCCCAATTAAATGGTACCCATCTAATACCACCAATTTCTTTTGGATACTTGTGTTGTAATTGGCCTTCTACATGAAATGTGTGTATATAATCTTTTTCAAAATTACTTGGTACCCATTCAAAATCTTGATCTATTATGTATTCTTTATCTATAAGCCAACATTGTCCTTTTGCTTGACTGTAATCGTTCGGATCATCTACAAGAATTACAGGGTATTTTTTGGGTTTTACTGGCAAGTCATCATGTATTACATACTGCTCACTCCAATTTTTAGGAACCCATCTCACACCTCCCATTGCCTCTGGGTATTTGTGTTTTAATTGGTTAGGTACATGAAAAGTGTGTATATGTTTTTGCTCAAAAGAAGACGGCGACCAATCTATGTCGTCATCTATTTGGTATTCTTTATCTATTAGCCAACAATCTTCTGTTACAACTGTTAAATTATCTACATCTTCAACATATAAAATTGGGTATTCTTTATTTTTTATACTCAAAGAACCTTTATATTTTATACTTGTGTTTTCATTTATAGTTTTAGGTACCAAATAAATACCGCCTTCTTGATCAGGGTACTTGTGTGATAATTGATCTGTTATTTTAAAGTTTAATAAATATTTTTGTTCATCTTTTGAAGGTACATATTTTAAAATTTGGCTAATAGTATGTTCTTCATCTATTGACCAAAACATTTTTGTTCTGCTTTTTTTAGAAGTGCTATCAAAATTCTTAGGATCACTTACAAAAAATATATCGTATCTTACAGGCACTACACCTTCCTGAAATTTATGTTTTGTAAAGTCAAAGTTTTTATTTACTAGACGAACACCACCACATCTTGTATCCCAGGGATCTTGATTATCCACTGGGTATCTATATTCTAAGTGATCTGGTATTTTGAATACATGAATATATTCTTGTTCATGTTTTGCTGGTACATAAAGTAGTTTTCCGTTAAGATCAAACTCTTTATCTACTACCCAAAACCATTCTGTTTTACTTCTTTCTGCATATTCCTCATATATTTCTGCTGTAAACTCTGTTTCATCTATATAAAATACATCATAATTTTCATCTTCTATAGGACATGCAGGATGTATTTTTAAATCGCTATTATTCCATTTTTTAGGGACTAGTCTTATGCCACCTATCTGCATGGGATATTTTTCTGTTAACTGATAGGGCATTCTAAAACTATGAATATATTCTTGTTCAAAAGGATTAGGTACCCAATCAACTGTTTTAACATTTATTTTGTGTTCTTTATCAATTAACCAAACATATTCATCGTCTAATATATCTCTTTGTGCATAATCTTCTACATCTTTAACATATAGAATTGGATATAAAATATTTGTATCTAAAAATGTATGATATTTAATATCAGTAGTTTTCCATTCTCTTGGAAAAAGTTTTATTCCCCCTTCTTGTGCAGGATATTTGTGTTCTAATTGTCCGCGTAAATGAAAACTATGTATAAAGTTAGGTTCGAAATTGCTAGGAGCCCAATTGATATCTTCAGGTAATTTATATTCTGGATCTATACACCAAACATGTGTTGCAAATTTATTTTTTTCAAAATATTTTTCTGGTGTTTTGGTATGCAATTGGTCAAAAGATTTTTTGCACACAATTTTATTTATTTCTTTAATTCCTTTAGGAGTTTTTTTAGGAACTAATCTAACTCCACCATAGTTGGAACTATCCCATTTCCAAACATGTTCATATTCTGAATCATAATCTTCTGGCCTATAATCAAAAACGGAAAAATCTGTTACTTCTATATTTGGTTCTATTTTAAAATACATTTTTGTATTAGGTTTGATATCACTTTCATTTTTCACAGAGTTAGCATAAGGAAACTCTTCCGCAAATTTTTTATTTTTACCTATATAAAATATATCAAACATTATACTTCTTTATTATATCTTTTGCTATATCACTTATCTTTTTTACAGATTCATTCAAGGAGTCATATCTTTTCTTAAGTTCTGCTCCATAAACTGGACATACGCCTCTATGGTTAGGTAATTCGCCACCACAAGTTGTACATTTGCCTTCCAATTTATATTGTATTGTACGCCAATCAGTCTCTGACATGTACCTTTACCCCATAATGTTTGGCAAAGGCTTCAGCATCGGCTTCATTGTTTACTATGGGTTGTCCTTTTATATTAAGACTTGTATTAACAAGCATTGGACAACCAGTTTGGTTATAAAACTCTGTTAGTAATTTATGTAAGTCGGGGTGTTCACTGCGTCTTACAGTTTGTACACGGCTTGTTCCATCAGCATGTACAATAGCAGGAAACTCCTTTGGCTTTTTACACTTTGCTACAAATTGCATGAATGGTGCATGACTAATGCCTCCTGGCATTTCAAAATAATCATGCACATGTTCCTCCAATATCATTGGTGCAAATGGTCTGAACTTCTGACGTTTTTTAATAACGTTCATTTTGTCCTTGATCTCTGGGCCTCTTGGATCTGCACATAATGTTCTATTACCTAGTGCTCTAGGTCCGAATTCTGCTCGACCATTTGCTATACCAAATATTTCCCCCGCTTTTAAACTTTTTAATGCTTTTTTAATAGGATATTTTCCCTCTATATTATATCCTAAATATGGATTTTTCCAATCCACTAATTCTCCTGTTTGATTATACAGATATAATGCCGCGGCACCTAGGCTACTCCCACAATCACCTGGATTTGGCATAATAAAAATATTATCAAATATATCAAACAGTCTGCTATTTGCTACACAATTAAGAGCAACACCTCCCATAAAAACTAAATTTTTATTGCCTGTAATTCTTTTGGCTCTGTTTGCGTATGCAATAACTTTTCTCTCTACAACTTCTTGAGCACTTGCGGCTATATCATAATCCATACTATAGTGGCCCCACTCATCTATATTACCTGACTTATTTCTATTTAAATAATCACCTTTAATTCCTCGTTGTAAATTTTTTCTTGTTTTAAGAGATACTTTTTCTTTAAAGAAATCTCTTTCAAATAATTCACTGTATTCTGGTTCACCATATGCGGCCATTCCCATAAGTATATATTCATCTTCCATGGGTTTAAGTCCTACGTAATGTGTAAAAGCACTGTAAAATAACCCTAAACTGTTAGGAAATCTCACACTATCTAATTTATTAAGATTACCATATTTCCAATCCCATATAGTTGCAGTATCAAACTCTCCTATAGCATCTATAACCATGACTGCCGCATTGTCAAACGGACTACATAATGCTCCAGCGGCCGCATGTGTTTCGTGATGCCAATAATCCACAATAGGAATATCCGCTAGTTCAGGATAAAACTTTTTAATCCATTCTGTTTGTGTGGGTTCTTTGAGTGCTGACCAATTACCTGCATATATATTTCTTGCTCGTTTGGCCCATGCTTTTTCATGTAATACAATTACATCAGGTTTTCCACCTGCTATAGCATCAGCAATAATTTCATGATTCAACCATGGATCATTTTTTAATTTACTGTATCTTTCGCTGTGACTTGCAAACTCAATAGTAGTTCCGTCCAGCATACATACACCGGCATCATGAAAACCAAAACTAAGACCTAAAATTCTCATCTATATATAAAAGGATCTCTTTTGCGTAATTCTTCTAATTTCTTTTTGAGAAGCTCTTCTTCTTCTGTTGTAAGTTCTATTTCTTCTATCTTTTCTTTTTCTATTTTTTTCTTATCTTCATTCATAATATTATCTATTTGATTGGTACATTAATCTATATAATTCCGGTAATGCTTCTTCCATACTTTCATCTCTTTGTTTGTCAAGTAAATTTGTATATTTTTGGAAGGTTTTCAATTCTTGTCTCCAATTTTCTTTCCTGTTTTCCTTTAATGCTTTAATAGTTGCCTCTATACTTTGTACATTTTCAGGTCTATTTACTAAAATTTTACTGCGTTTTAGCCATTGTTCTAATCTACCTGCGGCAACTTCTCTAACTTGCTCTGGACAGATTCTAAAATCTAAACTTGTTGGATAATCACATATTAAAAACGTAACAAAAATTTCTCTACCGTATTCTTCTTCTAACTCTTCGCAGTAATCTAATAATTTAGTAATTGTTAAAATATTATAAACTTGTATTACTGGTGAAAATAAAATTCTACCTACAACTTCACTTTCACAATATTTTCTAATATTTTTATCTACTTGTTTCCAATGACTTGCTCCACGAATGTATTCGTTTTCATTACCATACGCATCTACACTTATACACATTAAAACGTTTTTAAATTGCTCTACTAAGTTTAAAAATCTTCCTTGAACATTAGTCATATTGCTGTTAAACACTAAATCTATATCTTTGGCAATACCCATTTCAACACATTTTTCCATTATCCAATATACACGTTCTATAATTGTGGGCTCACCACCTGTAAAATATAATTTACTAACATTAGGTAACCATTCCTCAACCTGTCGTAAAAATTCAGGATCATCTTGCCAAGGTGTTATGTGATCAACAAATTGCCCCCAGGTAAAATTGTCTTTTATAAACTGGGCTTCATCTGGATTATTTGTTTCTATCTTTTTATATTCCTTTTGTATTTGACTTGAATTTTGGGGTTGACACATTCTACACTTCAGGTTACACATGTTGCCTAACCTAAAATCCAAGTACATTGGAGATTCTTCTACTCTATAGTCGTTGTTTATACTTCGTTCTATTATATTATGAATTTCGTCCCCTCTTTCACTATATTCAAACCAATCTCTAATATAATTTGTTCTATAACTAGGAAATCCCATATCCTCTAAATCATAACAATGTTCACATCCTTTAACCACTTCGCCTTCTATCATTTGTTTGCGGATTTTACGCATATGATTGTTATTCCAGACAGATTCTATTTTGTCTCCTTTATTAAGATCGAACATAGTGTTATCATCATTTTTAAAATTATCTCTTGCTACACAACACCAGCTCACAGTACCTGTAGGCTGTGTCATTATAGATATCCAAGGATAAGGACAAAATGTTTTACTATATTCTTCCATAATTAAATCTTTTTTCTAATTCTTGTGCATATTCGTTTTCAACAAGGTAACCTATGCTTAATAATGTTCTCATTTTTTTACCTTTTATTGGCATTCCTTTATGTAACCATTCAGATGCAAAAAGTATCATACTTTCTTTTTCTTCTAAGTCTATTATTCTTCTATTAATTACCGGCTCTCCTCCGTCTTCTGATTTGCTTACAAGATAGTTAAATCTTACTTGCATTTCGTCGTTAGGACCTCTCCAGTCTTTATGAGTGTGTATACCATGGTTTGGTAGTCCATCGACATGATATATACAGGAAAATATTGTAGGGTATAAACCAGGTTCTCTAGTATGTATAAGTTTAAATTTGGATTTATCTAAATTATTTAATTCAAATAAATCTTTTTGTATTTCACTTAATACAGATTGTAATTCTATGTCTTCAATATCATTTAAAATCATATACTTTCTACCTCTTGCTTCAGGAGTAGATTTTACATTTTCTTCTATTTCTGAATCATCATAATACATCCAACCATCATGAATATCAGAATTTGCAAGATTGATTAAAACTTCTTGTTGTTTATCATTAAGTTTAGACTTTAAAATTAATTTATCCATTAAAAGTCCTCCGGTGCATTTCCATATTCTTTTAATAAATCATAAAATTCTGGAAAAGTTTCTTTAAAACTTTCTCCCCTGAACTCATCACTAAATTTTACCTGACTATAAAACATTTCCATAAGACTCACATCATAATCAACGTCAGTACAATATTTAACAGAACTTATAATATCAGGGTGTTCATTACCTTTATATTTTTCTACTATTTTATTTTTTATTTCTTTAGGTAATACCTTACAACTAAAATGATCAGGAGTATACACGTGATTAAAATAAATTGGGAGATCGGATTTAAAACTGTCTCTCCATTCTAATATTTCTTCCATATAAAAAATATTAAAAATGCCTACTGTATAACAAATATCAACATGTAAACTTGGTATATTTTTATCTATTACTCTTTGTAAATTATCTTGTACTTGATTCCATTTTGCAGGATGTCTTATATACTCAAACTGAGGTCCGACACCGTCAAAACTCCAACTAAGTAGAACTTGTTTGAAATGAGGCCATAACTCTAGGCCTCTTTCAGGGTAAATGGAACCATTAGTGTTATATAACAATCTCATATTTTTGCTTTTACCTGTATCTACAAGATTTTGTAAAATATCATAATGCCTGTTAATTAATAAAGGTTCGCCACCATAAAATTCCAGTACTTCTAAATCACTACTTAAATCTTCAAAATCAGGCCAAAATGCTTCGTTAGTTTCAGGCCATCTACCTACTGTACGCATTCTGTCCCAGAATAAATTATTTTCACCATCACGTTTCTTTTCTTCTGGTACCCATAAACTACTTGCAAAACTGTTACAAATTCTACATTTGTTATTGCATACATTACCTAATTTTAAATCCATTGCTTTGGGTTTGATATTTTCTTTTTTATCTAAAGCATCTTGTAAAGCATCTGGAAAATCTCTTAATGCTCTCTGACGTTTACTGTCTATTCCGGCGTCTTCGGCAGTCCAACAACTATAACATGAAGCAGGTTTTTTACCGTCTAAAAAGTCTTTTCTTAAATTTGCTAACCATTCACTTTTCCAACCATCACTTAATGTGCTGTTTGTAAGAGATAAATTTTCTCCATCTTTGTTTATTAGTTCGTCCATCTGACAACAGATACTCATACTACCATCTGTTCTGGCTTCTAAATTTACGAACGGCATTGGACAAAAATACTTACTCATGCTCTGTGCCACTCTCCATTTCTAAATACCACAAGTTCTCCATATTGATCTAAACTATATTCACCTTCTTCAGGATTTTGTGGTTCTTTTACACTTATCTTTGTCATATTCCTGCTAACTCTGGATATACATCATCAAAGTTTTCGTCTCTCATCTTATCAAAAGATTTATTAAAATCTTTAAATTCTTGTAATAAATGGGTGTGGTCATCATCTAAAAACTTTATGGCACTTTTATATCCTTCTGTTGCTCTACCTGAATTATCTAATGGTTGTAGCCATTTTAAATGTTTTTCCCATTTATATTTAATTTCTGCCTTTAAATCTTGGGGCAATACACTCATTCTAAATCTGGGATTATTTAGTAGTACATTAACATACCAATCGCCAGGTTTTATATATCCTTTTTCTACCCAACTTCTATGAAAGTCTGTAATGTGCCAAGCATTGTAGGCACTTATAGTTGCACTAATATAAAAATCAACTTCTGGCGATTTTTCTCTTAGTTGTTCTATGTTATTTACTATTTCTGACCATTTTGTGCCTTTACGTTGATATTCTCCTCTGATTCCTTCAGCATCTAAACTTGCACCTACACTTATATTTTTAAAGTTTTTCCATAAATCTAATACATCATACTTTTTGTATTTTAATTTTGTAAAGTTTGTATTATAAAAAATTCGTATATCTGTTTTACCCATCTCTACAAGTTTATTCATTATGGCCCAATGCTCGTCCATTATAATAGGTTCACCACCTGCCCAATAAATTTGTTCTATATGTTCTAGCATTGGCTCGAATTCTTCCATAAAGTTATCTACATCATTACGAATTTGAATAACTTGTTCTGTTGGAGAAATATTCCATTCGCTTTTAACTGCATCACTAAACCAATTACTACTAAGTTCTGGTCCACAGTATCTACACTTAAGATTACATACATTAGAGAATCTAAAATCAAGATATACAATGTGCAGATCATCTAAACTACCGTCTGCATTTGTTTTTGTTACCTTATCCCAATGAGGTTCTAACCATTCTCTATTGCTAGTAAACCTTAAACTTTCGTGTCCTTTTTCCTCTTTTTCATAACAGCGGACACATTGAGAACATTTTTTGCCGTTTAACATGTTAAGTCTGACTTGTTTCATGCTTTCACTGTTCCATACTTCTTGTAAACTGTTTTGCCTTAAATCACCTATATGTTCTTCCCATGGAGAATCACAGCAAAGCATAGTTTTACCGTTCGGCCAGGGGTGCATGTGAATCCATGGTAAGATGCACATTACATCACTGTCTTTATAATTCTTTATATTCCAAGTTTCCATTTATTAAAAATTCTTTTGTGTAATTTAATGCTCTTTTATGTAGTCTATTACCTAATACTTTAAGGTGATCTTGATTATTTTTTAATCTATCTTGATTTTCATCTAAATAAGCATTTAATTCAGATAAAGGTTTTGTGCATAATCTTTTTAATTCTTTTATTACTAGGGCAATTCTTGTTTCAAGAGAATCTTTTTTGTCATAACTATGATCTATAAGATCATCAAACATATCAAAACCCAAATGATCCAGTGTAAAAACAATAGCCGGTGGACCTAAAAAAATTGGTAGTTGATTCATTGCAAATACTTTTGTAGTTTTTTCAGTGGCCATAATTCTATCACTGTATACTGTCATATACCTACCATTTGTTCTTTCGAATGTTGGGCGTATATCACTTTGTATTTTATAACATGCTGGATTATGTCCTGTTTCTGCTTCTAATACCACATTAATAACATTATCAGCAATATGATCCATTAATTTATGTTGGTCATCTAATTCATCTCCTAATGTAGCAGGGTAATATTTCCTAAGATGATTAGGTATTAAATTCCATACACCAGAATGTTCTGCCCACACCATGGGATTATCTTCTACATCTCCCCAACCGCAACTATACCTGCCTTTATATCTTAAAAAACTGTCAAGTATTTCATTTGTGAATTCCACTCTTTCTGCTCTGGCGAATCTCGCAAGTGAAACAAAATGTTTACTTCTATTTCCTTTATAATCTAAAAGTTTTAAATTATTATCAGGAATAATATCGGTATAGTAGTCAAACCATTGAGATGCCGGTATGTGTACTGTGAGGAGTTTAGTGCCTATATTCATATAGCCCTCAAAACCCAAATTAATTCCTGCATCTATTATTATGCATCTTTTAAATCCTTGATCTTCCAGTAATTGGCAAGTATGTTCCCAAAATTTACTGTGGAATGCCTCTGTAGGGTATGTACATAATACATTTTTAGAAATATCTTTTGCCTTATCTATGGCTTTCATTGCAAAAAACAAAAAATCATGCTCCCAAACTGCACTAAAATCAATTATAACATAGTCTCCTGCTGGTAAATCATCGTAGAGTCTATAACTATTAAAATACTCTTTATAAAAAACAGTAACGCCATTGTCTAATTGTTTGCTTTGCAAATCTATTGGCATATTAATATTCATGCTTAACTCCATTTGCTTCACAAAGTGCTATTAACTCTGGAAATATTTCTCTCCAGCCTTTTTCATGTTTTCGTATCTTATCTAACTCGTCATTGTACCGACAAAAGTGTTCCCATTTAACTTCATCCCAATCATCGTTATCATACATACTCAACAATGTTCCAAGTTCATGTCTGTTACCCATCGTTTTTCTAAACTTGGCATGGGCCTCGTGTCTCACGACAGGAGGTAGTATTCCAGGCGATAGGTAATCAGGGTCATATACAAAGTTTAAATCTACAGGCACTGAAGCCCAATCTAAAAATTCATCTATGTATATATAACTATATGCACTAACAGTTTGTGTTATTCTAACAGTAAGCTCTGGTATTGCTGTTATAGTTTTTAAATTTTTCTCTACATCTGACCATTCTGTAGGAAATCTGATATATTGATTTCTGTGTTCCAGATCGTCTATACTAGGACAAACTCTGGCTTCTTTAAATTCTTTCCAAAGAGGTATAGCCTCTTCTGGTAAATTTGTCATGTTTATATTATACCATAATATAATATTTTTGCTTCTACCACTTTCAACTAATTTGCGTAAGTAGTTCCAATGTGCTTTAATCAATGTTGGTTCGCCACCATTTATATAAAGTACTTCCATATTAGGAGCACAATTATATAAGTCATTGTAGAAATTTTCATCTTCAGGCCATTGGAAATCGTGTTTATGGTCTATCCAACCATAATCTTGATTAACAAAACTTAACGAGTCAACGATTTTGTTATAATCTGCCACCCACCTGCTACTACTTGCTGGATTGCATGTACGACAGCGGACATTACATACATTACCAAGACGCAACTCGACAAAACGAAGATCCATAGGTATGCTACCGTCCTCACCTGTAATTCTGGATGCGTAATCGGAGTCAATGTCCTTATATATCTTGGACTCGTAGACACGTTTGCTCTCAATTCCTTTTCTTTCTTCCTGGTAGCATCTTTTACATGCTTTAGGCTCCACATCATTTAACATCTCCTTTCTAATTTCTCTGAAATAGTCACTATTCATGTGTGAATTTATATCATGATCATTTAAATTTAAAAATATGTCCTGATCACCTTCGTAATTTCTTGCACGGTTTTTACCTGCACTCATATCAGATACGCAACAAGGCGTAACGCCTCCAAATGGATGGGTACCTAAATGCATCCAGGGTAATGGACAAAAAGTTTTACTCATTATATAAACGTTCCTTTTTCTATTGCTCCATACATAGGGTCTGCTTTTGCTCTTTCAAATAATTTACTGTAAAAGAAATCATCCTTTACAATATCCCATAGTTCAGGAAATACATCTCTGAAATCTTCTTTTCTATATTCGTCACCTGCAACAACTTGTTTTCTAAACATATTCCATCTAACAGCGATTTCATTTTCTATTGTATCTGTGGGCTCATTTCCATAAGGTCTAATAACATCTTCTCTAGGAGCGGTTGTATGTTTAATTATGCCATTTATTTCTGTTACTATTTCTTGTGTTTTGAATACATTGTTCTTTAAACCTTCTCTTAAAGGCTTTACTATTGCTTCTTTCATCTCGTTAGGAAATACATTTGGATTGTACCAACTGGGCAAATTAGCAATGTTATGAAAAACACCGAATCTGGGCCAACGTTCTGCAAACACTTTATGAAACTCAGCCAAATACATTACGTTTAATGCTGTTACTGTATTAGTTATTCCTGCAAAAATTTTACCTTCCTCAACCATTTTATGAATAAGATCTAAATTTTCTGCAACTTCATTCCAGTCCGCCCCATGTCTTAAATAGTCAAATCTTTTCTTTTCAGCGGCATCTATACTAACATTAAACGATACAGATTTAAAATTATCAATAATCTTTTGCAAAAATTCTCCGCCAGCCATAGTACCATTTGTACTAAAATTTAATCCTACTTTAGGAGCAATATTTTGATCTATTAATTTATTAGCGAACACTTTAAATTCTTTCATATACAAAGGTTCACCACCCATGATCTCTAAGTTTCTAATGTGTGGTAACCAATCATCTATTTCTGTCCAAAATTTAGAGCGTTCTTGATCGTCCATAGGAATAGGAACAACTTCTTTAAAATATGGTAATCCTCTGGCATCTGCCTCTTTGACCCATTTACTACTGTAATTAGGATTACAACTTCTACATTTTAAATTACATGTTGTACTTAAAATTATTTGCATATCCTGAGGCATATCAGGTTCTACAGAATAATCTATAGGATCTAATCTCCATTCATTATATTCATTATAAATTTGCCTTTTAGATTTTTTACCGTTTGATTCTTCTCTCCAACAAGGTTCACAATTTTCAGGCAGTTTGCCTTCACGAATTTCCTGTCTTATTTTTTTATAAAAATCGCTATGAAAAATATCTCTTACTGATGTTGAACCCAAAGTAAAATCTTTACCATCGTTATCTTTTACTCTTTCTTTTGCAATACAGCATGTACGCACATGACCCAAAGGTTCATTGCTTATATGTGACCACAACAGACTGCAAAATTTAGGTTCTGACATTTTTATCTCAATGACTCTTTTCGAGTATTTCCGTAATGAATAATTCTAATATCTTTTATTTGCGGTACCTTCCTCCAGGGATCAACCACTATACTGCCTTCTGCAAATTTTAATTCTGTTCCATTTGCTGTTGCAACTGTAAGAGCTTCATCGGCATCAGTTACACGATGCTGATCGTACCAACCTTTTACAAAGTCTAATTGATCTCCATATGTAACTTCCGGATTATGTGCCAATAAATATACTGCAGGATTATCTAATATTTCTTGTGGTGGTATTTCACCAATTACTTCATCGTAATAATATAAATCGAACCCCATTTTTTCTACATAGTGTCCAACTAACATACTACTGGAACCTGCTTCATATGGTACTAGTGGCTTGTATGCTTTACCTACAATAACTACAGGCATGTGTGGAACAAATGTCTGTGTTGTAGGATGCCATTCTCCAGCATGTTTAGTTAGTTTAAGTGCCATATTTTCTGCTTGTACTTCTCTACTAAGCATCACAGCATCAAACAAGTCATATCCAAGATCAAGTTCTTCAGCCATCCAACGTAAAGCGATATTATCTCTAGGGTGACAAGCACCACCATCGCCCATGCCTGGTTTCATATAACCTGGTCCCATAATACGTCTGTCACTGGTAGCAAGTGCATCACAAACAACTTCTGCGTTTATGTTGCCCAAGTTTTCTGCAACATCTTGTATCATGTTTACTAGACTTACTTTTGCTGATATAAATGTGTTGTAAAATACTTTAATACATTCTGTTTCGTCCCAAGTACCTATAATGTATCTGGGTTCGTTTTGCATTATTGTTTTATAGAAGTCTACAAGTTCCAATGCGTCACCTGTTTCACTTCCATCTTCGGTTCCAATCATTACCATTTCTGGATTAACCATATCCCACTTTACTGTACCCATAGCAATAAGGTAAGGATTGTAAACAAACCTTGCGTTTGGTATTAAGTCAATAAACTCTCTTCTGGTAGTTCCAGGTAAGACTGTTGATATAAGGACTACTAATTGGTCTTTTGTAGCAACCGCATTTACTTCACTAAGTACTTGCTTGACCAATGTATAGTCAAAGTCTTTGTTTGGTAAATGGCTGGTTGGTGCTTTTCCATCATATTGTGGATCATGAGGAGTAGGTACTGCTATAAAAACAATGTTTCTACCACGTACAGCGTCTGCTATACTGTCTACCATTGCAAAGTTTTCAGGCTCTACAGGGTTTACATCATATCCAACAACATCATGTACTTCAGCGACCATCTCGGCACAGGCTTGTCCTAACTTTCCTACACCGATAAATCCGACTGAGGCCATCTTTATCTCCTTGTGTGTTGTATTAAATACAGTTATATTTATCTGTATTTTTGACGCAAATTATTATCTTTGGTTGTCTTTGAGATCAGTTCTCATCCACCAATCGTATAATTCAGCATCTTGTTTGTAAATATCTTCTATAGTTATTTTTTCTTCGGGTCTAATTTCTGCAATTTTTCTTTGCCATTTTCTTCCTTTAAAGAATTCGTCTTCCGCTGTATCAGGCCATTGCTCTTGGTGTGTAGGTGATTGTAACATACCCTCTAATTCATTTATTAAGGTTTGTTGTTTGTATGTTGCTCTGGGTTTAATGTAATCAAGATTTTCTCTAATTATTCTGTCTAAAATGTGTCTAGGCCATGCCATCATCGTCATTACAATATCAGGATGGAATGCAAACATGCGTTTTGTTTCTATTTTTACATCAAGTTCTAATGCATAATCAAAAAAGTTTTTAAGATCAAACATACCAGGGCCTGTTAATGTCAAGTCCATTAACATTTTATCACTACCACCAGGTAGTGCTACACCCTCACGGAAGTTTTTATCCCACTCTTCCCAATTAAGTCCTGTGCGAATAAATTCTCCTATATCGCCTGTACCATCTATACTGGCACACATAGTCCAGTCTTTTGCTTGTGGTAACCAGTCATATAGGTAATGTTTACCTAAACGTACACGACTTAAATTACTATTATATCTTAAATGTACTTTTTTAAGATTGTCGTCTTGTGCTAATCTGTCCATTGCTCGCCAATGTATATCATACATTAATGGTTCGCCACCTACCCAATACAATTCTTCAACTGTACCTGAACAAATATATTCCCAAAATTCTTCTTCTACTACCTCTTTTTGAAACTTTTCGATAATCTTTTTGTTTTCAGGTACCATAAAAGGTTGGTCCTCTGGAGTCCAAAGATCGTGCTTACGTTTTTCTGATTCCCATGTTGAGCTGAGCGGCTCGCCACACATACGGCATTTAAAATTGCATAAGTTACTAACCCTATAATCAAAAGAGATAGGTTCCATTGTAGTATATCCATTTTCGTCTGTCTCCTCAAAACATTTATCTATTTTATCTTCAAATAAAAATCCTGTAAACCATTGACGGTATGTACTTTGACTTAGTATGCTGTCATTACACACAGCACATTGTGGAATACTTTCACCTGCCATAAGTTTTTTTCTTATGTCCATCATGTAAGGTGAGTTCCAGTGTTCTTTTAAACTAATTGGTTTATAGTCTGCTATTGTTCCTACTTCTTTGTATTTGCCAGTACTTTCATCGTTACTGGCATCTATGTACTGACGTTGCATCATGTGTTCTTCCCTACTGGCACAACACATACGCCTTTCTGATTGCGGAGATATATAAGTATGAGTCCATGGAGCAGTACAAAAAACTTTGTTTTCTGAATCTGGACTCATTTGTCCATGTTCCCATTTTGGCTTAATCTTTTTTGCCATTTGCAATCTCTAATTGGTTCATGTTAATAAAGAAGTCATAAAATTCTTGGTGTGTTAGTACAGCATTATTAAATGATTCTTCATCACCTAGATATTTTTCTATATAATCTACATTTTTAAATACTACTGCACAATCAGGAAATATACCTTCGCATCTGCCTTCGTAACCAATTTTAAAATCTGATAGTTTTACAAAATCTAACATTTTATTCAAATTTATTTCTTCTATTTTTGCTGGAAATTTGGGCGTTGCATGATAAAAACTAAATTTTTCTCTATCGTTTTTATTTTTACAATTTTGAATGATATAATCTTTCCATTCACCATGGCCTGCATATATAATTTTAGTAAAATTATTCAAACAAAAGTCCACTGTTTCTTTGTCATTTGTTGCATCATAATGTATTTTGATATGATGACAGTTAGTATTTTCTTTGACCCATGCACCTGCTTCTGTGTCTGTAATACACCATATTACTGGTATGCCTATTTCTTCTGTAAGTTTATTAAATTTTTTTACAGTTAATTGATCAATTTCGCTTTTTTTAGCAACTTCTATATAAGGTAAATTACCCCACTTGCTTTGGATACTTACATATTTTTTATGTTCTGGTATTGCTAAATTAGGTGTGGATTTTGTAATTACAACTGCATCTGCATTACACTGAGCGGCGGCTACTACACGACTATAAATACAATCCCAGTCGTTTTCATGTCCTACTCCAATGTTAGCATACAACTCAATCATTTGCTCCTCCAAGCCCGTCAGTATCTGTATCCCAGCCTATACTACTTCCGCCTTTGGGTTTATAATCAGGATCTGTAGAATATTTGCTATCGTCATAATCATCTTGACTTTCGCCAGTTTCTCTGTTACGCATTTTTACTTCAATAACTTTTACTTCACCATCTTCAGTTACAATACGTTTAGCATATAAGCCACCACGTTGTCCTGCTGTTTTAGGTGCTTGTATATCTTCTTCTCCATCTATATCAAGTACTTTGATGTTATCGTAAAACTCTACAAGATTAGGAAAAGTTTCTCTGAAATTAAATCCACGTCTTGAATCATACTGTTCATAAAAAACTTTAAAATCATGTTCCAATAATTCTCTATCAGCAGTATTTCTGTGTGGAGTTTTTACAACGTCCAAGTATTCGATAAGTCTACTAACTTGATCTTGTTCCCAAGGTTGAACTAACAGTTGTCCATTGGCGTCTGTTTCGCCTTTTTCTCTGACTTCTTTTAGCCAATTAAATACTTGATCATGATACTTTTTACGCAAGTTATCAGGAAGTGTTAAGGGTGACTGGAAACTAGGGAAACGTAATATGTTACAGGTAAAACCAGGACGATTATGACCGTATTTACGTTTCATTTCTAGCATCCAGTCAAAAAATTCAACAATAGTATCCAAGCATAGGGCGTTGATGGTCATCATCATATGTAAACCTTCTAGTCTTGCTTCACTGCAGATTCTTTCAAAGTTTTTAGTCCATTGTTCCCACTTTAAACCGTCTCTGATATATTCTGCTTGTGAGCCAAATGCTTCGCAACTTGTATATAAATGAAATCTATTAATGTTTTGTGTACCATCTATAAGTTTGTTTAATAAATCATCTTTAGCCATTAAGTTACTGTTAATAGCAAATCTCATGTTGTCTTTGTTTGGCTCGTCAGTTGTTTCAAACCAATCAAATAACTGATAAATGTCTGGTGTCATAAGTGGCTCACCACCTGTTACACGAATTTCTTCTAAATCTTTTGATAATTCAGGCCACCATCTCCAGAAAGCATCAACATAAGGATTAAATTCTCCTTGATCAAAAGGTTCGGCGTATGGAGCATCATCAATAAAGTGCCCACGTGCATCTGATTTAACTCCTTGATAACCTCCATTAGTTCTAATGTCTTTTACCCATGTGCTACTAAAAGCAGGGTTACAATAACTACATGCTAATTGGCATGTTCTATTAAATGCTATTTCTAATGTTTTTAAGTTTACATCAAACTGTGGATCTAATGTTGCCGCAGTATGTAAATCTTCATCTTCATAAATTACTGTTTTATAAACCCTATCACTTACAGGCTCATTACCGTCTGCGTCTTTGCCCATGTCTTCTATCTTCCAACAGTATTCACATTCTTTAGGGCGTTGTCCTGTCTGCATCATATCACGCATTTTCTTTTTATGACGTGTGTTATGAATTGCACTTGGATTTGTTTTAATCTCTTCTAAATCGATTTGATGTGCTGGAGGGTGATGACAACTTGTTGTTCCACCATGCCCTAACCATATAGTAGCATTGTACCACTTGGCACCGCAAAAAGATTCTGATACAGAATCTATCATTCGTTTTTTAAATTCTCTGTGGCTTTCGCCCTGACGTCTACCCATCTTTATTCTCCGGATAACCTGTATACCATTGTTCTACTGTACTAACACGAAAACTTCTCCAAGCATCTTTATCTAAACACCATACCGCAAAGTGATCGTTGTCTACTTTTTGACTGAATGTTTCAGGAACTTTATTATTACTTAGTTCTCTACTTAATGTACAAGGCATAATCCGTAATTCTTCGGTGTCAATTTTTCTAAACTCCACTGTGACTACTCCTTCTTTTGCTTCTGCTAAAAATTTTGCTATGTCTTTCATACCATTGCCTCTGCTTCTTTACAAATTGCCCACCAGTCTTCCATTTCTGGATATGTTGATAAAAAATTTGTATCTCTTCTTTCATCGTGTTGAGTAAAAAATTTATAAAAATTTGCTCTTGCTTTTGTTAATTCTTCTTTGTCCATTTTAGAACCTGCTTTCATCCAATCTAAATTTCTTCTTACTTTATCTATTTCGAAATCTTTAAATCCTCTATAATCTATATTCTGTTCGTCTGCTTCATTCATTTCCATAAATGCTATTGCTTCTTCTAAATAACTTTGATAGTAGTCAGGCATAACCTGTATGCATTGCCATAAAGGTGCTCTCAATAATGGAATGTCAAACCATATACGTTGTTTTGGTCTAATTTCATAATCAGGATGTTTGTGATCTCCATTATCAGGAATAGGCACATATTTTGTACCCTGTCTGTCTTTAGCAAATTCATCTCTTAGTTCTAAAATCCATTGTAAATAATCACGTAAACTTGTAAGGCTTAAAACATTAAAGGTGTTTATAAATGTTATTGTTGTGTTATCTGTTTCCCTTAAAATACGCAAAACATTTTCTTTTAACATTTGAAAATCCATACCGTTACGCATATACTCTGCTTGTTCACCAAAACCATCTACACTTACAAATACTGCGAAGTTCTTACATGCTGGTGCTACATACCAGTTATTCCCTGAGTTCGGATTGAACTTTTCCGGGTCCTCCCATATTTGTATTTCTTCTAATCTTTGTAGCGACTGTATGAATTTGTCCATTAACACCGGCTTAGGTGGACACATATTCGATGTTACACTCATTTCGAGCCAAGCATTTGGATTAGTATACACATAGTCTAATACTTTAAATGTATTACTATCCATTAATGGTTCGCCCCCTGTCATACGAAAAACTTCTAGATTTTTATATAACTCAGGCCACCATTTCCAAAATGCAGTTAGGTATGGATTCTCGTCTTGTGCCATTTTAGGTGGCATTAAACCTGCACGGTCTAAACTTTCTGCGTTATTGTGTTCACCTTGTACAATTTGATATGGTCCGTGTTCTTTAATTTCTTTTTCCCAACTGTTACTCAAATGAGGTGAACAATAACTACATTTAAAATTACAGGCTTGATTAAAATTAACCTCTACATATCTTGGATTAATATTGCCGTCCCAGCCTGCCTGTTTAATTTCTTCTTTGGCGTTTTGTGCCCAGTACTCACCACTACGATAAACACGATCACTTCTGCCGCCAACATCTTCTATTCGCCAACAATAACTACAACCTTCTGGTCGTTCACCTGCTAACATTTGTTTGCGTTGCTCTTTTTTCTCAGATGTGTTGTGTAATGCAGACGGATTATTTTCTAATTCTTGTAAATCTATTTTATGAGTAGGCGGATGATAACAACTATGTGTCATACCATTTGTTAAATGCATAGAAACTTGTGTCCATTTTGCATAACACATAGTAGGACTTATTGTATCTAATTCTTCCTTTGCCTTATCAGCGGCCTGATCGTATATACTCACTTATTGTATTAAACCTTTTTCTAGTAATTCTTGTATTTGTTGTTCTCTTATCATCACACCCCATCGTCTAGGATTAACATAAGTCTTTTTAAAGAATTTACACATTTGC
>Ga0255766_10001720_pt1 | contig 19898 bp, 15 predicted proteins | sample 071ome_23_FD_179966 | JGI IMG/M metagenome (GOLD analysis project Ga0255766, IMG submission 179966) | Coastal salt marsh microbial communities from the Groves Creek Marsh, Skidaway Island, Georgia - 071403BT metaG (version 2) | ecosystem: Environmental > Aquatic > Marine > Intertidal zone >... | reverse complement strand
CTTCTTCTTTGTCCTTTTAACCGTCGTCGTCTTGGCGTCGTCTTGACGAGAAGCGCGTTGCGCATTCCCTCGTCGTACGTGAAGGACGCGCACGAGAGGAGCACGTCCTCCTCGTCGCAGTCGTCGTCGCTTTTGTTGTTCTTGCCATCGGTAGCGGCGCTCCTCATCGCGCTGGTCTTCTTCCAGCGGTCAATCCCGCATCTCTTCGATGACGTTATGTGTTAATGCGATATGAATGCGCGCAAAATTTGTGCGCCTCGAAATTGGAAAAAAAGAAATGTCGAGACGCGAAAAAAAAAACGCGTTACTTAAAAACCAGTGAGAGAGCACACGCAGACGCACGCGCAGACGGACAAAAAACGCGATAATGACGGAGGAAGAGGACGAAGACTTTTACGTCCGGTACTACGTGGTGCGCGCTTTTTTTTCCCCCCCTCCCCGGGTCTCTCTCTCTCTCTCTCTCTCGTGTTCGACTTCTTTCTTCTTTTCGCATTTTGTGCGTCAAAGCGCGATCTCCATTTTTCCCGTCGCGAAACTATGTGTATATCTTTTATGCGTTCGTCTCTAACTCTCTCTCTCTCTGCGTCTCTGCGTCTCTGATGTGGTTGGTGTTGTTGTTATTCTTTTCTTCACTCAGGGCCACAAGGGCAAATTCGGGCACGAGTTCCTCGAGTTTGAGTTCAAACCGAACGGGAAATTGCGGTACGCCAACAACAGCAACTATAAAGGAGACAAGTGCATACGAAAGGAGATGTGCGTATCGAAAGCGGGTGAGTGCATTTTTTTTTGATTGCTTTTATATACACAAATAATAATCATTTTTACTGTCTTTTCACTGTTGCGTGTAGTTATGCGAGAGCTGAAACGAATGGTTTTAGATTCGGAAGTTTTGAAAGAAGACGACCGGGATTGGCCGGAGGCGGACCGCGTCGGGCAGCAAGAGCTGGAAATCGTGTGCGGAGACGAACACGCGTCGTTTCAAACCTCGAAGATTGGGTCGCTTTTAGACGTGCAGAACTCGAAAGATCCGGAAGGGTTGAAACAGTTTTACTATTTCGTGCAGGATTTGAAGTGCTTCGCGCTGTCTTTGTTGAACTTGCACATGAAAGTGAGACCTATTTGATCGTAGGCGCGCGCGCGAGAGAGAGTTGGTTATTTAGCAATGCAATTCTAGTCTAGTCCTTTTAATATTTAAAAATGTACACTTCTAGTTAGTTCTTTTTCTTTCTCTCTTTCTACATGTAATGCTGCTGCTTCTATATGGCGACTTTATTATCGAATCCTCGCCGTGAACCACACGTCCCTGTCGCATTTGACGTGCACGTCGGTCACTTTCGTCTTCGACTCGTCCGCGAACGTCGTTTCGTTGCTCGAACTGATTTTCCTGCCCATTTCGATGTAACGGTCGTCCCTGTAGGCAGCGGTGGCGTCGTCTTTCTTCTTGGAATTGTTTTTGTTTTCTCCGAGGTTCCATTTCAACCCGCTCGTCCACACTTTCGCCCTCCCCTTGAGCGGAAAGATCCCCAACGATTTCGCCGGAACTTTAAATTTTAACACCGTGTACCCTCTTCGTATGGGAAAAGAAATCTGTATCCCTAACTTTTCTTCGTCTGTCGCCCCGTTGTCGTACGCGTCGTAACACACGTAGCTCGGCCCGCCTTTCAACAACCCGGGCGCTTTCAAAATCGCCGAGATGTTTGCAAATTCGTGATCGAATCTCCCGCCCATGGCGTTAAAAATCACCACGTCCGATACGACTGGGTCTCTGAGACTATCTTTACCTCTCTCGAGAATAAAATTCAAACACTTCTCCAAATCGTTCGTGTCTTGGTCTCGACTGAGGTCGATCAACTCCCCTACCATTGCGTCTTCTTCGTTTCCCGCGCCGTCGGCGACGGCGGCGTCTTTCGCGTCTGCGTTTTCGAAGCGCGATTTCCGCACTTGCTCCCTGTTTACGAACACTATTCTACCTTCATTCATCCGTTCTTGTTCTGCGTCGCCAATCATATCTCCGTTCAATTGTGCCAACGCTTTTCGTCTTTTTTTTCTTCTTTCGTCCTCGTCTTCGTCGTCCTCCTCCCCCGCTTTATCAAAGCCACTGCCGTCGTCCTCGTTAGCGCGTAACGAATCCATATCTCCCACCACGTAGTCTGCTCCACCAATTCGACTTCCACCACTCAACGTCTTCACGAAAGAATTCCCGCCAAAATCAGCCGCAATCACCGGCACCCCATCATTTTTCCACAACGCATCGTTCTTAACTTTCAATTTCGTTCGCTCGTTTCGATCGTTGTTCAAAACTAACACGCACGCGATCGGTACTGGGTTCGGGGAACTTCTCGCGCTTACTTGCGCCTTATGGAAAACTAATTTCTCGGATTTCCTCCGTATCAACTCGGTGAAGTCTTTGTTCGTCGGTAAGTCGACGAGAACGGACGAACAGACGAGTTCGCTCGGTGGGTACGCGCTGGACGGTTGCGGCTGGTCAAAGTTCATTTAGTTTTTTGGTTGTGGTTTATCGATCGCGTTCTTTTAGTATCGCTCAAAGCGCGAAAAGGGGAGAGAGAGAAGTAACTTTTGAAGAAAAATTCGACAAAAAACACAACACGAAAAATGCAAAACTTGTTGAAGCGCGGATGATGACAGATGTAGTATTAAAAGATGTTCGATTTCGCGTACTCGGCGCACCGTCTCCCACTGATCAAGGCACCGTCAAAGGTCGCCGCATCCCTGTGATCGCCGGCTAAGTAGACGTTTTTCATCGCCCCGCTCTCGCACGTTTGCTCGAAGGCGAGTTTGGAGCTTCCCTTGGCGTCGGGCGTTTGTACGGGCTGCGCGAACGGGATGCGGTACACCTTTAACATCCGGAAGGAACTCGTGATGGACTGACCGAACCATTCTGTGAGTTCTGATTTCACCTGTTCTGCGATTTGCTCGTCTGAGAGTTCGGTTGGGACGCCGATTATGGATGCAGAGCACAAGTGTTTCCCGCTCGGCGCGTAAGTTGGCGAGACGACGGACGGGAAGCAACAGTTGTTGACCAACGTTTTCTTGTTCGAGCCTTTTTTGTTGTATTTTTCGCCGTCCAAGTATAACATCGGGTTCTCCGCGTCGTACGGTTTATCGCAGGAAAAGTACACGCACGTGGTCCCCACGCCTTTTTCTCTCTGTTTATCTTTCGTGCCGAGCAATCGATCGCACTCCGGTCCTTCCACCGCTACAATGACTTTTTTACCTCTGACGATAGTTTCGCCTTCTTCGTTCGCCATTCGCACGCGCACTTCTACGGTATCATCACCATCATCGCTCGCACTCTTAATAGCTTCAACTTTCGCGTTCGCGTACACGTTATTCTCGTCTAATTTCCCAACCAACTGTTCCGCCATGGCCCCGATGCCTTTCGCCGGCAAACAGTTTTCGCCCAAAGCCAGCGAACGCATGACGAAATCGAACAACCTCGAATCCGTCGTCAACTCCGGGTTGAAGAAAATCCCACCTAAGAATGGTCTAAAAAACCTATCCACCATCTCCTCGCTGAAACCAAACGCGCTCAATCGTTCCTCGATCGTTTCCGAACTCTCTCTTTGCAACGGATTCATTCGCAGCAATAGCGTCTGAAATCGAACTAAACCGACCAACACTTTATCCGCCGGCGACCCAATCTTATGATTCGGAAGTAAACTCGGCAGCGCGTCCAAAACGTGACGAAACGGATCCGCGACGCGATAAAACTGATTCCCAAATCTCACGTCTGCGCCCGCATAAAATTTACGCAAATCCAAATCCTCCGCGTCAAAAATCCGATTGCACTCTTCGTACGACGAGAGATAGATTGCAAATCCACGGTCTAACGTGTACCCATCCACGACGTCTGTTCTCGCGCGACCGCCAAACCCATCCGAAGATTCCAACAAAACGTACGGTACGTTGCTCTTTTGCAGCTCCAAACACGCCGCTAATCCGGCTAACCCGCCGCCGATTACAATCACGGACGTTCTCGTTTCTTTGTTGTGAGTAATGATAGTATCTTTGTCATTATTAGGTGATGACGACGCATTGGCACAACTACTAATCCTTCTTCTTCTTCTTCTTCTACTACTACTCGCAGAAGAACAGAACGACGGAGGAGTGAAACGCGCGGAAGAAGCAGCGGCGGCGGCAGCAGCGCGCATCCTTTCTTTTTTGCCTTTTCCTTTTGTTGGTGTTGTTGTTGTTGTTGTTGTTGTTGCGCTGCTCAGCAGAGAAGAGATTTCCCGAACGACACACCTACATTTAGGGTTTCTAAATCGATATTTTCACATTTTTTAGTAGGGGTTGTTCCTCTGTTTTTTTTTCAAAAAGGCACACTCGAGACCACACAAAAAGTCGTCACGTCTCTCTCTCTGTTGGGTCGTTGCAACAACCTTTTCGCGCCCTCGCGCTGCCGCCGCCGCTTCTTCTTCCGCGCGCAGGGCGGATCTTAAAAGAGAGAAGATCTCGTTTCTCTCTCTCTCTTTGTTTTTTTGTCTCTCTCTCTGGCCAGGAGATGAGTGTTCTCGTTTCCGCGACGGCAGTTACTGTTCATCACATCGTGTCCTCCTCCTCTTCTGATTTAGGCACCGCGAAGACCACTCGTTTTCGTAGGGAAAACACCAAAAAATTGTGGCAGAGAAGAAGGTGCCCACTTCAAAAGTCCGTCGTCTTCAGAGCGCGAAAGCGAGAAGAACGAGAAAATGAAGAAGAAGACAATGATACCGATCTCTTCTGGATGACTTCGTCTTCGTCGCCCTCTTCTTCGCTCTCTTCGATCGATGAGGTCATCCAAGAGCACTCCGGATCGATCGAAGATGCGTTCACGTCGGAGACGAAATTTAAACAGTATTCGTTCGAGAGAGAGGAAAGGGAGGACAGGAAACGAGCTACAAATTTGCGACGATCGTCCTCGTTCTTTTACGTCGTCAGTTCGGTGTTGTTCGTGTTTAGGAACGAGATTTGTGAAATTGTGCGGGCGAATGCGAATAGGAACGAGTTTTTGATCGTCTTTGATTCGATTTATACGTTCATTTGTTTGTGCTTCTTCGCGCACAACGTCGCCGAGAAGGAGAGGATTTCGGCGAATAAATCGTCTCGGTCGGCTTTGTTGTTCGGAGACGCTGCGGTGGTCGCGGCCACGAACTTTGTGATTGCAGCGGCTACTATGGATATCGAGCAAATAGACGAGGTTTTGATCGAGTCGGCGCCGCGATCGAAGGTGTTAATGTACGCGCTTCCATCGATCGCGTTGGTTGCTTTTCAAGTGGGTTTGGAGTTGTTTCATGACGACTCGGCGAAGAAGAAAGCGACGGAGGAGACGATCGTTCGCGCGGAGAATATTCAGGCGACAAAAGGAGTCGGTAACAGGTTGTTAGGAATCAAGAAGGTTACGGTGAAATTGTCGACGCTTGTGCCGAATTGGATCACGGTTGGCAAGATTGCGTCGCGAAGCGTTAGGCCGTTGCAAGTAGCGGGAGCGATTCTGGTGAACATCAATCTCCTCGAGAGGGCGATGCTGGCAATTTCAACGGGAAGAAGCGATGCGTTCGTTTTATTTCACGGATCATGGACAGAAGATTTAAGTTCAATTGGGTCGTACGCGTTCGTTTTGGCGTCCGTGATGGTTTTTATCCAAACATCGGCTGAAATCCAGATTGAAAGAGCGAAGAAATTGTTCGTGGATGAATTTGAGTCGATAGAATCGCTCGCGGAGGTAAACAGAGACCCTTGACAGAAAGAGTCGAGTATGCACAACAGAGGTTTAGAGAAAATAGTGATAGTTCTACGAGAGAGAAGATTTCAATTCATTAGATACGCGCGCGCGGCGGTTTTTTATAATATATATATACTTTAAAACGCTTACTGGTAAAACACACACAAACACACGAGAGCATGTAAACGAAGAAACCTCACGCGTCAGAATCATCTATCTGCTGATTGTCATCTTTTCTGTCGCCAAAGATACCTCGTGTACTGCTAACGCTAGCCCAGGGAATAAATGCATCAAATAAGCCGCCAACAGCGCTTTCCTCTCTGCTCTCGATGCGCGTTTGAGATTCGTTTTTTCTAAAAGTCCATCGGGCAAGGAATCAATCGCCTCGCCGAAATTACGGGCTTCGACTAAAGCGTCAATCATAGCAATCATCTCTTTCTCGTTCGGTGGGTGCTCGTAAGCGTTTCGACAGAATCGTAACAAATCTGCAAAATTGTTTCCGTACGGTTTCACTCCGATGGCTTCAGTTTGGACGGTTGCCGAGGAAGAGATCGTTGCCGAACTACCAATGTTGTTCGTAGGTTTCTTGTTGTGCGGATGGTCGCCGTTGACGTTGCTCTTCATCTTCTTGCGACTCGAATTCGCGGCGTGGCTCAACACTCGCTCGAGAATTTTCGAATCGATTCTGCGTTGCCAGTCCGTGGAGTCCATGTTCACAGCCATTAAAAGCGCCCCGCGATCGCTACTACCCGCGGAACTGCCTTGATGTAACATCGCCGACGTCGCGAGTTTATCCAACACGCTCGTCAAAGATTGATTACCCAAGGACGCACCGCGTTCGTGTAAAGCGCGCACGCGAAGCATGGTTTGTTGATTATTCCACAACAGAGGGTGCACGCACACCTCCGCGGCAGTCGGTCGAACTCTCGGATTCGGGTCCAACATGGCAGATAATAAGTGCCTCGATTCCACCTGTCGTCGCGGGCTCAATCCAGGCGTTCGCATGAGAATTTGTAGGTTACGCTTCCCAGCGATGATGTCTTCATCCGAGGGTTGTTTGTTTGGATCTGAGCCAAACGGAGAGGATAACCCAGTTAATACGAAAAAGAAGCACACGCCCATTGCCCATATATCGGCGGCAGGCGTTAACGGTTTACGTTGTAAAATCTCCGGCGCTCTTCCTGCGAGTAAAATGGACACGCCGTACTTGTTAAACGTGGACAAGGAGTATTGATCGTGTTTAGATCCGTTCCTCGATTCTTTCGATAACTTGACGCCTAAGCCAACGTCCGCGATTTTCACCTCCCCATTCGCTGTCACCAGCAAGTTTTCTGGTTTCAGATCGTTGTGTGTGATGCACCCTTGTGGTTTGGAAGCATCGTGGAGCCACTCAATGCCGCTGGCAACGCCTTTCAATAATCCGACGCGTTTGTCGATGCCTAAAGTTGCGTTTTGTCGACTGACGTGTTCGCGCAAAGATTCTGGACACAGCTCTAAAGCGATGAACACGTTTGAGTTTGTGATTCCCCAACAGTGGAAGAACGGAACTTTCGGCGATTGGTTCAACGCAGTCATCAATTCGACTTCGCGTTCAACTAATCGGACCAATTCTCGTCCTTTCTTTCCCGGGGGTCTGGCGATGCGTTTAACCGCGACCGCGTGTCTCGCGCGAGACGTGTGTCGAACGTAGCCTCTGAAAACGTACGTGCCAGCTGAACCAACGCCAATAACCTCTTCTTCGTTGTAAATGATGGAGTCTCCAACTTTGCGCCACGTCGTCGCGGACGAATCCGCGCCGCTTCTGCTGTTGTTGTTGTTGGTCTTTTCGTCGTTGAATTCGGATGAGCCTGCCGCTTCTCCGGCGCCGTCGTCGTCTGGAATAGCAGATGCCCACACGCGAATAGCTTCTTCTTCTTCTTGTGTCATTGCTTCAAACACTCCCGAACTTCCGGCTTCGTCTTTGCTGTTGCTTTCGAAAACTGGACCGCGTACGCCTACGCCCGCCATGGCGTCGAAGCGGACGCGTTCCGTTCTTTGTCGCATCGAATTCAACGTCGCGAGATCCTGAGCTTTTTTCTTATTGCTTTCTTCCGCACCTAGAGAAGAACTTGCGTTCGCCATTCTTTGTACTTGTTCGTGCTCCGCCGCGGTGATTTCCAAAGACTCGCGCAACGTCGCGAGCATTTGCGCAGATTCAGGAGTGACCGATCCACTTTGCCACGCTACTTTCGATGCCATGAAGTACGCTTTCAAACGCTTATCGCCGCCTTCCAACGCATCTTCGGCTTCGAGTTCTTCGAGAGCTATTTTCGCTCTTCGCAAATCAATCTTATCTTCCTCGGCGGTGAATTTCGCCTCGGCTTCTTCGATGGCGAGTTTGATGTTTCGTTTCGATCTCGACGCAATTGCATCCTCTACTTTTCGCAACGATTGCCATTTTCCTAACACAATTGTCGCTTTGACGACTTCTTCTTCCAATTTCCACGGCCATGCCGACGCTTTCGCTCTTCGTATCGCTTCTTCGAGTTTCATGACGTCCAATTCAGCGACGCCGCCAGAGGCTAAATCGCCGCCGCGTAAGTTCAACTCCAGCGCTTCCACGAGACCGGCTTTGACGCCTTCCATCTCTTGCAACGCAGTCGTTCTCGATTGAATTCTAGAAACTAACGCGTTCAACTTTGCCGCACCTTCTTGCGTCAAAGGTAAACCCGAGGAGGCTAAATTTGTCGCGCGGAGTAGCAAATTTTCCAAAGTTGGAATCGAATCGTACGTTCGAGACGCTTCGTCGGCTAATGTTTTCCGCATGTCGGATTCTAAAGCGATCGCTTCGAGCGCAAATTCGGCTAATTTAATCGCCGTGGCTAGCTGCTCGCGTTCGGGCGAACCTTCTTTGACCATCACGCCGTCTTGCTCCTTCGCTCTCTCTACGGATGAATCGTTACTCACAAACGGATCGGCATCAAACGACGACACTACAGTTTTCCCTTTCGCTCTTCCGTCTTCATCGTCGTCTTCGTCTTCGTCATCTTCGTCGTCGTCAGATTGACTGACGTCCACTGTAACCGATGCGGCAGAAGAAGAAGAAGAAGAGGAGGAGGAGGAGGAAGGTGAGGATGATGCTCTCATCTCTTCGTCTTCTTCATCGATGGAAAATTCGACGTCTTCATCGTCATCATCGCTACTGAATGGGTCCGCGCGACGAGCTTCCCTCCGTTTGTTTCTCAACATCTGTTTTCTCTTTCTCTCTTTGATCATTTTTGACAATTGAGCCTTTTCTTTCTCCAACTCTAAACTTTGCCTTAAAATTTTTCTCGCGCGTTCTAACGTCGCGACTAACCTCTGTTCGTCCATCGGCACCGCCACGCACTGCGATTTCAAAGCGTTCGCTAAACTGACTTCCTCCATCGCGAGGGCTTTCAAACGAACGTCGCGCAACATCTGCTCGCCGTCTTCAGCGACCGCTCCTACTGCTTGCGCCTCGCGAATGGATTCTTCCAACGCGACGAGAGATCTTCCCGTCGGGTCGTTCTTGGCCAACGCAAATGCGCGATCGACTTTCTTCTTCGCCTCGACGCGTTTGACGGACCGTCCGAGTAAAATGCGCGTTCGCTTCTCCATTCGTTGCTTCAAGTTTTCCTTCTCTTCTTTCTTCGGTCTTCCAGATTGCACGGCTTTAGCTAACGAGTCGTCGAGCCAAATCGTTAAAGCGACGAAAGGCACGTTCTTTTCCAACAACGTCTCTGCGCATTTGACCATCGCTTCGCCATCGGATTCCGAGGCGTTATCGTTCCCAGGCGCGGCGAAGTGTACCAACACGACCATTTTCTTTTCACCTCGTTTGCGTTCACTCAATGCCTCTTTTGTGCCTTGACTCATTTGGACTATCGGTGCTACGCCCTCTTCGTCTTCTTCGTCGTTCAACGCGTCAACCATGTTACTGCCGTAACTCTCGAAATTAAACGGCGCGTCTGGCCACAACAAATCGAAGCACTTCTTCAAATCGCTCCTACCTAAACCTTCGCTCGGTAACAGAACAGTCATCGCTTCACCTTCTCTTCTACCTTTCCCGCTCAAACCACTTGCAGCTCGCAAAGCGCTCGCGGACATCAGCGCTCCTCGCAACGCCAACGCCACGGTTGGCGCCGACCATTCCTGCCAACTCTCGAGCGCGACTCGTAAATTCGCCAACAAAGGATCGTTGCTATCGTCGATATCGATTATCGTCGTCGCATCTTTCACACCACTGCTTCCATTCCCGCTACTCGTCATCATCTCTGTCTCCATGACCGCTTTCCTCCCCATCGCCAACTCTTTCCTCCCTCGAAACTTTCTCTCGTGCGCTCGAATAAACGGAATCGGCAAATGCATCGCCACGGACGGACTTTGCCCTCTCACCAGCTTATTCGCCGGAAAACTCGTCACTTCATTCACGATCGTATCCGAAACTTCCTGACTCGTCAGCGTAGTCGACGTGGACGAACCTAAATGCCACGCGAGAATAGCCTCGAGTGGATCCATCGTCGAGTCTTTCGCCACCGGAGGCGGCGCCGAAGACGTCGCGTCCGGGGCGAGTATATCTTTCGCTTTCAGCGCTAAATCGTTCAGAGCGGAAAATCCAAATATATTCGATGGTCCGTTCCGGTTGTTATTTCTTCGATTATTATTCGCGTTCTGTTCGAGTTCCTGTTGTGAATTAGAACTTTCCCTCTTATTTGGCAAAGAAGAAGAAGAGGAAGTTTTTCTGTCGTCGTCGCCCTCGCTCTTCTTCCTCTTCTCGTCAACGCGGTCGTTTCTGTCGCCGCTCGCGTTCGCGATGACGATTCCATCTCTCCTCCTCCCGCCGATGGTTTTGTTGATGTTGTTCTTCCTTCTCGCGAACAACGCGGAGGACGGCGACGACGACGACGACGACGACGACGACGACGACGATAAAAACGTCCTCCTTGACGTCGACGCGAGTCCATTCGAAACCAATCTCTGTTCGGAAAGAGAAGAGGACGAAGAAAGCATCGTCATCATCGCTCGGGCGAGAAAGAAGAAGAAGAAGAAGAAGGTCTCTCTCTCTCTCTCTCTCTCCCTTTCTCTCTCTCTCTCGTGTGAATCCCTTTTTAAACGCTCGCGCGCGAGTTTGTTTTCTATGTGTAAAACGGGAGAAGAAAGAACGTGTTCCAATACCTAAAGTTTAGGGTTTAGTGCCAACATCACTAAACCCTAAAATCGAATTTCTCGCTTTTCTCCGACCCTCCAAAAACTCTTTCTTCGTCGTCACTTAAAAACTTTTTGTGTATGCTCAGAGCGGCGCTGTCCTTGTCCAAAAGCAAGAGCACCCGCACCACCACCACCGCGCAAAACAACAACGGAGCCTTCTTTCTCGCGTCGTCCGCGTTATCTTCTTTTTTAAGAAGCAGCGGTTGTTTTAGCGACAAAGAAGTCTTCCATCGAAATCAAGTTCCTCGCGAAGCAGCCGATTGCTTTTTCCATCGTCGACTTCTCGCGTCTTCGATATCAACAACAACGTTATCGTCGTCGTCGGACCACGAAATAACAAAAACACCTCTAGCGACGAAAGAAGTGACAACAACAACAACAACGATGGGCGGCAAAGCGTCTAAAGTAAAGAAAAGCAACGCTAATCACCCGACGGTCGTTTTCGTCCTCGGCGGCCCGGGCGCCGGGAAAGGGACGCAATGCGCCAACATCGTCCGCGACTACAAGTTCACGCACTTATCCGCCGGGGACTTACTCCGAGCGCACATGAAATCGGGCACGAAAGATGGGAACATGGTCGCGCAAATGATTAAAGACGGTAAAATCGTCCCGAGTTCGGTGACGGTGAAGTTGCTCTTATCCGCGATGGAAAAATCTGGTTCCGAGCGATTTTTGATCGACGGGTTCCCGAGGAACAAAGAAAACCGAGACGCGTGGGTCGAAGTCGCCGGGTACGACTGCGAATTCGTCTTGATGTACGACTGTACCGAAGAGGTGATGCTGGAGAGATTGTTGGGTAGAAACGAAGGGAGAACGGACGATAACGTCGAATCGATCAAGAAGAGGTTCGTGACGTTTAGAGAGAGCTCGATGCCGGTGGTGGAGTTTTACGAAAAGTTGGGCAAGGTGAGAAAAGTAAACGCGATTGCGACGCCGGCGCAGGTTTACGAGAAAACCAAGGAGAGTTTCAAACAGTTCGCCGCGTGAGAGAAAGAGAGAGAGAGAGTGAGAAAACAAACGGGGACCTTTGTAACAACTACTTTTATAACGACGTATACTTATATTTAAATATTCGTAAACAACAAACAACGCGCGTAGAACTGGTACGTCGTCCTACGCGCGCGCGCATCCACAGCCTAATTTAAATCATCGCCTTCAAATCGCTTCATTCTTTGTTCCATTTTCTTCTCTGCTTACTGCTTTTTGGTGCACACATCGCACATTTTTGTATTTTTCATTTCGTGGTCCAGATATCTCCTCCTTCCTCAGAACTTAAGTAAGATATACCACACAGTCGACAAAAAAAAATGGCCGACGTGGAAAGCGGCAACATGAAGAAGAGCGCGTCTTTGCAAGACGTGCTCGGATCGAAGAACAATTTGAAAACGGATTCAGTCTTCAGGTGAGAGAAACCTCGCGCGAGCATTTTTTCTCGTTTTCTTTCTCAATTTAATGTGCGCGCGACGTAGGCGCGTTTGTTTTTTCCAAACTTCTTCCAATCGTCGCACGTCGGCTCTCTGAAATCTGAACGCGCTTGCGAAATACCCAAAACAACGCGCTCTCTCCCGCTCTCATCTCTCTTTCCTGTTCGCGACTCAGGGTTCACAGAGCTTTTCTCGCGCGTTGTTCGATGATTTTTACCGGCGTCGAGACCTCTGTGCGCCTCATCAAAGCGCGCGAGTGAAGGAATACAAAACGGTTTCTTCGATAACGTCATGGTGTGCGTTTTCTCACGTCATGCGCATGCGAGACGAGAGAGGCACCCTCTCTGGATTCATCTGACACTTTCTTCTCATCACGAATGATAATCTTATTTAAAAAAATCGAATGAATACGCGAAAAAACAGATTCGAAGACGTCCGATACCGAGTGAAAACGAAAGACGGCGAAAAAGCTGAAATCTTGCACGGCATCAACGGGTGCGTTCGCTCGGGCGAAGTGCTCGCCATCTTGGGTCCGTCCGGGGCTGGCAAAACGTGCTTGATCGACGCGCTGACGATGGAGATGAAGAACGGAGAAAACTACGGGAAGGTGACTCTGAACGGTCAAGACTTGACTCGCGATGTTTTTACGAGAAACTGCGCGTCGATGACGCAACAGGATAACCACTGGGCGTTTTTGACGTGCAGAGAGACGCTCGATTACGCGGCGGATTTGTGCGTGAACGATACGGAGGAACAGAAGAGAGCGAGGATCGACGCTATTTTGACCACGGTTGGTTTGGTCGATTGCGCCGACACGAAAGTTGGCAACCAGTTCTTGAAAGGTTTGTCTGGTGGGCAAAAGAGACGTTTGTCCTTGGCGGTGAGTTTGTTGACCGACCCGAAGGTTTTGTTCTTGGACGAACCGACCTCTGGGTTGGACGCCGCCGCGGCTGCCGCAATCATGGCGTTTTTGAAAGAACTCGCGGAAGCGACGAACATCGCCATCGTGTGTACCATTCACCAACCGTCGACGGCGGTGTTTAACGGTTTCGATCGCGTCATGTTGTTATCGAGCGGGAGAGTCGCGTATTTGGGCACCTCCAAGAACGTCTTGCCGTACTTTGAAAAGATTGGGCACAAGATGCCGGCGAACACCAACCCGGCGGAATTTATGCTCGATTTAGTCAACCGAGAATTCACGGACCCGAAACAAGTCGACGATATCCTCGACAAATACGAGGCATCGTACACAGGGTTGCCGTGCGGGAATTACGAGGACGATTTGAAGGAAACTGGTGGCGTCCCGGAGAATGAACATTTGGGCAACTCCACGCTCAAAGAGACGATGACTTTGTTTCGCCGACACGGTTTATTGGTCTTCAGAGATCCGACTTTGTACGTCGCCAGAGCTGTCATGTTCTTGAACGCGTGCATCTTCTTTGGCATCATTTACATTAAGTCCAGAGAAAGAGAGCAAGACCAAATCTTTTCTAGAATGTGGCTTATTGTTTGGCATATCGGCGTGCCGACTTCACTAGGTGTCGTCGCAGTTTTCAGTTACAACGAAGAGTTCGCGGCGATGAAGCGGGAAATTAAAAACGGCATGTTAAGGCCGATCTCCTACCTCTTCTCGAACGCGTTGATTCAGCTTCCGCTGATGCTCTTCTTGGCCGTATGCGCGGTTTCGGTTTCAGGTTACGGCATGGCTGATTGGTATGCGCCTCATTACATCCAAACCTTGTTGGTGTACGCGTTGATGTTGTGGGCATACGAAGCTGCCGCGCAAGTCTTCTCCATTTGCTTCACGAACCCGTTGATTGGTATGTTGGTCTACATGAACTTGTGGTTCGGCGGTTTCCTCTTCAACGGTATCCTCATCGACGAGAAGGACGTCGTGTGGCCGTTCAGAGCGTTTACGTACGTGAACATCATGAAGTGGGCGTTGAGAGCGATGGTGTATTTGGAATACGCCGACGCTTCCTTCGACCCGTGCAAAGAATCCGATTTGTTGTGCTTCGCCAACTCCGCGGAAACTGCTCTCGGTACAGGGGCGAAAGTGCCCGGCTCCGAAGTTTTGGAATCCATGGGCAGAACGTACCGCTTGTACTCGGACAAAGATACGGTTGCGTTTGACGCCATGATGGTGTTAGTCATCGGTATGGGCTTCAAGTTGTGGTACTTCTACTTGTTCTACACGAAAACGAGAAAAGTGAAGGAGATTTTACCCCCGATCGGAGACGTTTCGGTGTCGGCTAAGTAAGTAAATTCATCACGCGCGTATTCTTTTTTATACAGACAACAAAACGCGAGTCAATAGTGTTATTCTTTTGGCGTTTTAGATTCTCATATATATGCTACTGGTACATTATTTGATATGACAAATACTCGCATATACCTACCCACGCGCTTTCTTTTTAGACCACCTTCAATTTTTTTTAGTGAGGAGAGAGACAAGCAAGCGTCAGTAGATATATCATTTTGTTCACACACAAACATAGCTATTGCGCGCTGCGCGTCATAAAACTTGAAGCGCTATGCGCCACAACGTTCAACGCGGTGTAGCCAATCGTAAAATACAAAGCCGGCCGAATCAACATCGAGAGGGCGTTTTGCGCCCCTCCCGCTATACTAGTTCCATCGATTACCTTGGCTTCGTTCTGGTCGCACTTCCCTTCCACGTATTTCACCGAAACCGAGTTCACGCAGTGCCTCTCCGCTGTCGGCGTGAACCCTTCGTTTTCAAACACGTGACCTAAGTGCCCGTCGCATTTCGCGCAGACAATCTCCACCCGTCGCATCCCGAACGAGTTATCGACGTTCGTCCCGACCGAACCTTCGTAGCACTTATCGAAAGCCGGCCACCCGCATCCGCTGTTAAACTTTGACTCCGCAGAATACAACGGATTCCCGCACCCGGCGCAGACAAAGTGGCCCTCGGACGGGTAGAACTTATCGTACTCCCCGGTTCGAGCCGGTTCCGTGCCTTTTAATCGCAACACTTGATACTGTTGCGAGGTGAGTTCTTTCTTCCACTCGGCGTCGGACTTTTGTACTTTTTCTCCGCTCGTCATCGCTTTCGTTTGGATCGAAATTTGCGTTCTTTTTCTTCTTCTTCGCTGTTGTTGTTGTTGCTGCTCGACGACGAAAGATTTACTTCTTCTTCTCTGTGATAGTTGTTGTTGTTGTTGTTGTTGCGCGACAGAGTTAGTGGTGATCGCGCGCATATCTCTTCTTTATTCTTCTTTGCACGCGTGTGGATTAGAGAGGAAAAAATGTGAAGTGCTGGTGCACGTCATCAAAATTTTTACGCGCGAAGACGCTATACATGATGCACTATTTTATACACAAGACGCTATACTCGCATCTTTTGATATGTGTTAATACATGCACTATTTTATACACACGCGTACGTATACACTACTAAACGCTCTTCTCTGCTGCAATAAACCAACGCGAATCTGTGCGCTCTTTCTCTTTCTCTCTGCTGCTATTATTATTACTCTACTGCTAATTCCCTTTATGCTCGCACCCGGGCACTCTGCACGCCCACTTACAGTTCACCGTCATAAACGCCGGGTTCTTCTCGCACTCGCCGGCGTTGGCCCACCCTTTACACCGTTCGTCTTTATTCTCGCACCCTTCCCTGGCCGGTTTAGGACCGGGGATTCTGTAATGGTACGGTCTCGCGTGAATCCATTTCGTGGCGGTCCACTTCGTGCCTTTAACGACTGGACACCCGGCGTGCATGGACTTTTGGTCGATTTCGCCCTCCGGCGTGATCGAGAAGAAGAGCAAACCGTCGCCTCGTTTCGGTTTGACCGCGACGCCGTTTTCGGCGCACTTGGAGAATTTTTGCCGAGCGTACTCGCTCTCTGGTTCGATCCACTCGGAATCTGGGAACGCGGTTTCCCCGCCCTCCTCGGTATCTTCTAAATATAACAAAACCGTCGCGACTCTGTGCCCGCCTTCCGCGCTCAGCTGCTGCCCGGATTTCGTACTCTTCTCGCCGACGTCGTGGTGCGCCGAGTACTTCTCGCCGACGCCGTACGACAAAATCTGCATGTCTTCGCCGTTATACCAAGGAAGCATCGTATACCTCGACAACCGCTCTTCCACTCGCGTCACGACTGGATATTCTCCTCGTTGTAAAAAAGTCTGCCTCGACGTTCGAATCGGATCCGTTTTGATCTCCCCGGTGACTGAATCCACCACCGTGCTTCGACGCATCATCGGTTTCGCGATGCGTAAAATCTCGTCGCACTCCTCGTCGCTCGTGATGTTATGCAGCACGAACGCTCGCGGCTGCCAAGATATCGGTTCGACCCACGTCCCGAGCGATTGCATATCCTTGTGAGCGGATGAAGACGAAGACCGCCGTTTCTCGCCGAGCCATCCGGGGAAACGATTGGAATCGTGCGCTTCGTGTTGGAATCGAAGCATCGAATTTTCATTTTCATTTTCATCGTCTTTCCCCAATGCTAAACTCGCGCGAGTAGAAGAAACGACGACGCAGACGAAGAAGAAGAGAACGAAATAAGGGGAGGAGGAGGAGGCAAAGCTTCTTCTTCTTCTTCGACGAGCAGCGGCAGCGGCGACACCCATCGCGATGATTGATGATGATGATTACGCACGCGAGAGAGTATGAATGAAGTGCGTGGAAAATTGGAGAAAAGTTCGTTCTATCAATCAATCATCCGCGAGAAAGATACACACACACGCACGCACAGAGAAAAGAGAGAACGAGAAAGAAGAAGAGAATGACGTCCACGTCGTCTCCCTCGTCGCCGACGACGACGCTCTGGCTCAACCACCCGGTTTTGCGTCCCTCGAAAGTCGAGAGGAACAACGCTTCGTCGTCGTCTTCGTCTTCGGAGAACAACAACAACAAATCCCCTACGACTAAGCGCAAAGTTGGAAATAACAACAACAACAACAACAACGGATTACAGAACATCCTCGTCGTCCTTCACGGGGTAAAAATCAAATCGAAGAGAGGAAAAAAGGAGTTGGAGACTTTGAGAAGGCTGCGCGAGAAATATTCAATCGCAGAAGCGACGGAAAGAGCGACAAAGTGCGAAGGGGATTGCCGAGAGATTGTTCGAGAGTGCGTTTTAGGTGAAGAAGCGCCGCCGGATGCGATATTCGTGCTCGGAGGCGACGGGACGTTGCGAGAAGCCGTGCAAGGGTACGTCGAGGCGAGAAAAGAGAAACCGTTGAGAGAGAACGAGAAGCACGTGCCGATAGTGGCGCTGCCGTGCGGTACCGGGAATAATTTCGCGCGAGATTTGAAATGTTTCACCGTCGAGGATTGTTTTCGATTGGCGTGCGAAAGCGGCGAGGCGAGAGACGCGGACGCGGTTCAGATTGAAAGTTATGTCGATGATGATATCGATGATGGTGGTGCTTCTGGCGATGATATAAAGAATAAGAAGAAGAAGAAACAAATGACGATGAGCATAAACGTCGTCACGTGGGGGATGGCTAGAGACGCGGCGGAAACGGCAGAAAAGATGCGCTTCTTGGGTCCAATTCGGTACGATTTGGCTGGATTTTATCACATCCTCAAGAACAAATCCAACGTCGCTTCGTTAACCGCGGAAACGCCCTCGTCTCGACTCAAAGGTTCCTGCGCCGACGAAGACTTTCTCATGCTCTTCGCCCAAAACACGCGATGTTCCGGCCGAGGTTTCCATTTCACCCCGATGGCGAAACTCGACGACGGTTTGATGGACGTCGTCGTCGCCAAAAAATGCGGCACGCTTAAAACCGTCGCTTTATTCGACGACACCAAAGCGCCAAAAAACGGCGCGCACGTGGAAAAAGACGACGTTTTTTACATCCAGTGCGAAAAATTAAAGATTGACACGGGCGATCGCGAAGAGTTGGTTGGCGTGGACGGCGAGGTGACGCTGAAAACGCCCGTGGAGTTGGAGTTGAAAAAAGGCGCGTGGAGTACTTTCTTTCCTCGCTGAGTGGTTTTGTGAGAACGCGAAGTTTGGATGAATGTCGAGTCGCCGTTAGGCCGCGCAAAGCGGATTTTTTGAGCGGAAATGATAGACACTGTGTTGTAGAGTTGATGCGCGTTGCGCGTTAGTGTGTGTATGTCTCAACTAGTGCGCGCTTTACGTTTGCGACATTTTTTCTTAAATCTGCCACTTGGCATATTAGTGATTTTAACCCATATCCTTCTTTTCTTTTTCTTCTTTCTTCCACCATCCACTCTCCACTTTTCTCCACTGTTACGAGGTTTGCTCTCTCTCGAGCGCTTTGAACGAGGAAGAGAACACCCAGAAAGTCGAATAACTTTTATTACGCGCAGCATTTTTATCGATCGATCGATGATGATGGCGTCATCGGCAGCGACGACGACGAGGATAACGTCGTCGAGAAGTGTATGATCCGTTACCGAAGAAGGAGAGAAAACTATCATCGCGGATGGAGGTGACGACGTCGACGACGACGATGGCGATTTGGAGAAGGCGTCGCTGATGAGAAGCATCGTCGGTAAGATCAAGTACGGCTCGGTAGTGTGAAAACGATGTGTGTGTGTGTGTATAAACTTTAGCCGCTTGCTTAGCGCGTTCGTCGCGTGGTGATGTACTATTATTTTTGTATTTACTCCTCACGCCACAACAGAAGGAAAAGAAGAAGGAAAGACGGGTACTGCTCGGTTTGTATCGTACGCGAACGATAATGTATGGTGTGTTTTTGCGTCGACGCGAAGAGAAGCGCTGCGCGCGTTGAAGTTGTGTCGGATTTTTCGGAGTACTGTACAGTATTACATCTTTACATGTTCATGTTTTACTAAAAAAAAGCGGTCCGCGAAAGCGCGAAAGCGTCGACATGGCTCGAGGCGCGGTAGGAGACGTCATTCCCTTGCGCCAAAAAAAACCGACGAAAACAATTCAACATTACTTTCCGGTTTTTTTAAATAAGATAGGTTGTGATGGATCTCGTGTTTTTAGGAACATCTGAAACATTCGGAACATCCAGAGTTAGTCCTGTGACCACGTTCGACAACAAACCTTCTTGACCGCCACGTTTTAGTAAACCATCGACCAATCTTTTTTTTACGAAAATTTCCCATTCGTGGATGTTGATCCTTTTGGAGATATCGATGATTGCGTGTAGTTCCGGGGCTTTTTCACCTTGTTGCATGTCGCGAGGTGGTCTCAAAAAGACGCGCAGACGCGCCCGTGTCGGACTTTTACTCGTAATGGGTTCGTGTATGCTCGTAATATTACGTCTTAAATGTGCGTTGCCTCCACCAAAATTATAATTTGAAAAACCCCTCTGTGGATGAGACTTGTGTAAGCACTGATTGCGGTTGTGTGGGAACTCTGCGGTGCGATGAGAGGTCTGACGCGACGCTCCTGAACCAACTAGGTTCCAGTATGTATAATAGTTTATCGTCGTTTCCTCCGCCATTATAGACACGTGATTTTATTGCGTACAAGAACTCTCTCTTTCCTCTTTTTCCCTCGCGTATTTTTTTTTTATCCCTAAAACCCTCGTTATATCGAAATACTCCCACAAAAACT